>PJUI01000058.1_pt1 | contig 208770 bp, 191 predicted proteins | sample 1512201 | NCBI WGS metagenome assembly PJUI01 (sample SAMN08177670, study PRJNA422409) | Feces metagenome, whole genome shotgun sequencing project. | isolation source: Chicken feces (2) enriched on wood chips | host: Gallus gallus | place: USA: Madison | collected 2015-01-15
CTGGGCAGACAGGCCCAGAACTGTGCATAGAATACATGCACCAGAGTAAATTTTCTTCATCTGCTTGTGTATTTAGTTAATCTTAGTTTTTATAATTCAGCGCAAATTTAACATTTTTTAACATGTAAAATCCCATTATTAGGATTTATTAATTTCTTACTTTTTGTAAATCTTAAAAATCGCTTTCATTTGCTGCATAGTATTATGAATAAACATCTTCATTTTGCTTACTTGGTATGCTAGCAAAGATGCAACACACTAAATAATAAAACAAACAAATGACCTATAGATTTATAAACTTATGGTTATTTCTTTATAAACAAACAAATTAAACCATTGGTTATAAACTATTTACATTTATATAATTTTATATCTATACCTTCTTCGGTGGATGAAAGATTTATATTTAATTTTTTAAATCCCATCTTGTTTTTAATGTAACAATTGTATTAAGTGCTTCTACAAAATTTAGAAATCTAAAGCTTTAATAACAATTAGATATGAATTAATCTCATTATAAAAAATAAAGATATTTTGAGAAAGCGACAGAACTTGTCGTATAAAATAAAAAGGGCCAACCCCCGAAAGGATCAGCCCAAAACATTAACTGTTTTATTGAGAATTATGATGTTTTATTTCCAGCCGCCACCTAAGCTTTTGTAAATATCTACAACGGTGCTCAGCTGTTTCTGTTTAGCTTCGATCAGCTCCAGTTTTGCATCCAGAGCATCTCTTTGATTCAGAAGAACTTCAAGATAATCCGCTCTTGAGTTTTTGAATAACTGGTTCGCAATGTCAATAGACTGGTCCAAAGCTTTGGTTTCCTGTGATTTTAACTGATAATACTGGTCTATATTTTTAACCTTTGACATAAGGTTGGCCACATCCAAATAAGCATTTAAGATCGTTTTGTCATATTCATACAGGGATTGTATCTGTCTTGCATCAGCCGTCTGGAAATTGGCTTTGATCGCACTTTTGTTGATCAGCGGACCAGCCAGTTCACCGGCAAGGCTCGTAGCAATAGATTCCGGCAATTTAACCAGATAAGAAGGTTTAAAAGCTTCCAATCCCAAGGTTGCAGAAATTTCCAGTGACGGATAAAATTCCTTTCTGGCAGCTTCTACATCCAGCTTTGAGGCTTTTAATTCTAATTCTGCCTGTTTAATATCCGGACGGTTTGCCAATAACTGAGACGGAATTCCCGTATACACCGTTTGAGGCACTGTAGACATGAAACTTTCTTTCTTTCTCACAATGGGCTGCGGATATCTTCCCAGAAGAGCATTGATCTGGTTTTCTTTTTCTGTAATATTCTGGCGGATGGTATATTCTGCCGCTTTTGACTTAGCCAGCTCAGCTTCAAACTTTTTTACTGCCAGTTCGGTGGCGGCAGCAGCTTCTTTCTGAATTTTGGAAATTTCCAGGGCTCTTTGCTGCAGTTTAATATACTGTTGAATAATATCTAGCTGGTTATCCAGGGCAAGCAATTCATAATAATTGTCCGCCACTTCCTCAATGAGGTTGGACAATACGAAGTTTTTCCCTTCTACAGTAGAAAGATAATGAGCCACCGCTGCTTCTTTCTCGGTTCTGAGCTTTTTCCAGATATCGATCTCCCAGTTTGCCATCAGGCCTCCTTCAAAATTACCCAGCGGATCCGGCATTTCTTTCCCAGGCTCTATTTCCGTAGTAGCATCACCCGCTCCTTCGCTTGTATAACGTCCGGATTTTTTCACTCCAGCTCCTATTCCTGCTGAAACCGTAGGAGTTAATCTTCCTTTTTTAGCTAAAACACCACTTTTGGCAATTTCAATTTCCTGAAGGGTGATCATTAATTCCTGGTTGTTTTTTAAAGCTGTTTCAATCAAGCTTACCAGATCAGGATCTGTAAAGAATTGTCTCCAGGGTGTTGTTCCGCTATTGTTATTGGCATCTCCCTGATCCTCCTGATTAAAATTCTGAGGCACATTCTCCTTCATCTCGTCTTTTATGACGGTCGCCATTGGCGCCTTACAGCTTGCTAAAACAAGCAATAAGGCAATGGCTGCTATGTATTTATTATAAATCTTCATGTTTGTCATCGTGTTGGTACGGTTCTGTTTGTTCAGTTAAAGGATTTTCTTCTTCATATTTTGCCAGTTTTGATTTTTCAGCAATGGTTCCGAAAATGTAATACAATCCAGGAATAATCATTAATCCGAAAATAGTTCCGATCAACATCCCTCCTGCGGCAGCTGTACCGATGGTTCGGTTACCAATCGCTCCCGGCCCGGTTGCCATGACCAATGGAATCAAACCTGCGATGAATGCAAATGAAGTCATCAGGATGGGACGGAAACGGATCGCAGCTCCTTCGATTGCGGCCTGAGCTACCGGAATTCCTTCTTCTGCCTTTTTCTGTACGGCAAATTCTACAATCAATACAGCATTTTTACCTAAAAGACCGATCAACATGACCATCGCTACCTGAGCATAGATGTTGTTTTCTAATCCTAATAATTTTAAACATAAGAAAGCTCCAAAAATACCCGTCGGCAATGATAAAATTACCGGCAACGGAAGAATGAAACTTTCATACTGTGCAGAAAGAATCAGATAAACAAATCCTAAACACACTAAGAAGATAAATACCGCTTCATTTCCACGGCTTACCTCATCTTTGGAAATACCTGCCCAGTCGATCCCGAAACCTCTTGGAAGGGTTTTATCCGCAACTTCTTTGATCGCTGCAATTGCCTGTCCGGAACTGTAGCCCGGTGCAGGGGTTCCACTTACCTCAGATGAATTATACATATTATGTCTCGTGATTTCAGATAAACCATATACTTTTTCCAAATGCATGAAATCTGAATACGGAACCATTTGTTCCTTATCATTTTTAACATATAATTTTAATAAATCTGTCGGCAGTGCACGATATTGAGGACCTGCCTGAACAATTACCTTATAAGGTCTGTCGAAACGGATGAAACTGGTTTCATAGTTGGAACCGATTAACGTAGATAAATTATCCATTGCATTTTCAATCGTTACTCCTTTTTGTTCGGCAAGATCATTATCCACTCTCAACATATATTGAGGGAAACTCGCGGAATAGAATGTAAACGCAGAACCAAGTTCAGGACGCTTTTTGAGCTCCCTTACGAAATCATTACTTACTTTTTCCATTTTCTGGTAATCCCCACTTCCTGCTTTATCCAGCAAACGGAGTTCGAAACCACCTGCCGCACCATAACCCGGAATGGATGGAGGCTGGAAGAATTCTATATTCGCACCCGGGATATTTTTGGCTTTTTCTTCAAGCTTTTCTATAATTTCTGCAGCGGATTCTTTACGGTCTTCCCAACTTTTTAAGTTAATCAAACAGGTACCGGAGTTTGAACCTGTACCTTCTGTCAGAATTTCATAACCTGCCAGTGAAGAAACGGACTGTACACCATCGATATCTTCAGATTCCCTCAACAGTTCTTTAGCAATCTGGTTGGTTCTTTCCAGTGTTGAGCCCGGAGGCGTCTGGATGATGGCATAGATCATCCCCTGATCTTCTGCCGGAATAAACCCTGAAGGCAATGAATTGCTCAGGAAGAATGTACAGGCACAGAATGCTAATAATAAAGGTAAAGTAATGGTCTTTTTCTTAACCGTTTTATTCAGCATTCCTTCATATTTATTAGCTCCTTTTGTAAATAAGCCGTTGAATTTATCTAAGAAAATGGTAATTGGAGTTCTTTTCTTAGGCTTTCCGTGGTTATTTTTTAATATTAAAGCACACAGAGCCGGTGTTAATGTTAAGGCTACAACTCCGGAAAGGATAATCGCAGAAGCCATTGTAATGGAGAACTGACGGTAGAAAACCCCAACCGGACCGGACATAAAGGCAATCGGAATGAATACAGATGCCATTACCAAAGTAATCGCAATAATTGCCCCGCTGATCTCGTGCATCGCTTCTTCTGTCGCCTTTAACGGAGATAAATGTTTCTCTTCCATTTTGGCGTGAACAGCTTCAATTACCACAATCGCATCATCCACAACGACCCCGATCGCCATCACAAGGGCAAATAGCGAGATCATGTTTAACGTAATTCCAAAGGCAGACATGATGGCAAATGTTCCCACCAATGAAACCGGAACCGCCAAAGCTGGAATCAGCGTTGAACGCCAGTCTCCCAGGAACAGGAATACCACAATCGCCACCAAAACGAAGGCTTCAAATAACGTATGAACTACTTTTTCAATCGATGCATCCAGGAATCTTGATACGTCATAGCTGATATCGTAGTGCATTCCTTTCGGGAAGGTTGTTTTCTGCAGTTCGGCCATCAAAGATTTTACATTTTTGATAACGTCACTTGCGTTGGAACCATATGACTGTTTTACGGTGATTGCTGCAGAAGGTTTTCCGTTCAGTGTAGAATAGATATCATACATGGAGGAACCAAATTCTATATCTGCTACATCTTTCAATCTGATAAATTCTCCGTCAGGCTTTGCTTTAAGGATAATATTCCCATAATCTTTTTCATTGTTGAAACGACCCGGATATTTTAAAATATATTCAAATGACTGCGAACGCTTTCCGGAACTTTCTCCCGTTTTACCCGGAGATGCTTCCAAACTTTGCGCATTTAGCGATTCCATCACTTCATCTGCCGAAATGCTGTAAGCCGTTAACCTGTCAGGTTTAAGCCAGATACGCATTGCATATTCTCTTGTCCCCAGGATATCTGCGAAACCAACTCCACTTACCCTTCTCAATTCAGACATTACGTTAATATCTGCATAATTGAAAAGGAATTTCTGGTCAGCTTTCGGGTCATCACTGTACAGGTTAATGTACATCAGCATGTTGGGCTCTTCACGGGTAATCTTCACCCCTTCACGAACTACCAGCGGCGGAAGCTTGTTTACTACCGAAGATACACGGTTCTGAACGTTTACTGCTGCTACGTTCGGGTCGGTTCCCAAATCGAAAACCACCTGAATAGAAGCTTCCCCGTCGTTTCCGGCATCGGAGGTCATGTATTTCATACCCGGCACACCGTTAAGACCTCTTTCCAATGGAATAACCACTGATTTGATCAACAATTCATTGTTGGCACCCGGATATTCTGCCGTGATGTTTACTTTTGGTGGTGAAATGGACGGGAACTGCGTTATCGGAAGTTTTACTAAAGACAAAACTCCCATAAATACGATAATCAAAGAGATTACGATGGACAGAACAGGTCTGCGAATGAATTTCTTAAACATAATTACTTACTTCATTTATAGAGTCCTACTCTGCTTTTAATTTCAATGACTGAAGAACTTTTTTAGGATCCTGAGCTTTGGTCTGAACTTTCTGATCATCTTTTACTTTCTGAACTCCTTCCAATAAGATTTTATCTCCCGCTGCAAGCCCTGATGCCACAACATAAACATCCGGAAGTTCATAAGCAACCTTAATATTTTTAGACTTTGCCACTCCATTTTTATCCACTACGAAAACGTACTTTTGATCCTGAATTTCGTAGGTTGCTTTCTGAGGAATGATTAAAGCATTTCTTAATGGTAAAGTCATTCTTACTTTTCCGGTTTCCCCGTTTCTTAATAGTTTGTCAGGGTTCGGGAATTTGGCTCTGAAGGCGATGTTTCCTGTTTCACTGTCGAATTCTCCTGTGATTGTTTCAACAGCGCCTTGTTGCGGGAACAAATCTCCGTTTGCCATCAACAGACCTACCTGATTACTTCCTCTTGAAGCTACATTTCTCTGATAATTAAGATATTCCGGTTCTGAAACATTAAAATAGGTGTACATATTGGTATTATCAGAAAGGGATGTCAGCAAATCTCCTTCATCTACCAGACTTCCCAATCTCAAAGGTAATCTGTTGATAATCCCTGAAAACGGAGCTTTAATATCTGTGAATGACAAGTGAATCTGAGCCAGTTTAGCTTCGGCATTGGCTGCGTCAAGCTTAGCTTTAGCCATTGCTCTTTCGTTTTTGGAAACGATATTGTTACTGGCTAATGTGCTTGCATTCTTTAATTCAATAGTAGCCTGAGCAACTTCTGCCTGGGCTTTCAGTAATTCCGCCTGGTACAATTGGGGCATGATACGGAACAATGTCTGCCCCTGATGCACGTATTGACCCTCGTCTACATAAATTTTTTCAAGAAAGCCTTTTTCCTGAGCCCGAACCTCGATATTCTTTACAGATTTTATCTGGGCTACATATTCTTTGTCAATCACCGTATCCATCACTACCGGGGTGGTTACGGGATAAACTGCAGCTTCTTCTTTTTCTTCTTTCTTTTTGTTGCATGCTGTAAACAACAGAAGACTGCTTAGCGCAATACTTGCGACAACTCTTTTGATCATAATTCTAGAGTTTATATAAATCGTTAATGTTTTAAGTGGAGAATGGCAATAGATTACTGCACTGTGATGATTACCGGCATACGCAACGCAGCTGCTCTCCATCCGTATAGAGGACAGAAAACAGATTGGAAAAAGGAATTTTAAATTCTGATGGAACGGATCAGAATGAATGTTTTAACATTGGAATAGAGCGAAAGAAAGCCTGGAATAACAGGTTTTCTGCTTTTTGAAGAAGATAAGCCAAAAATATAAGTCAGACTGAAAACCCCAGCAAATACTACAATCATCTGTATGGTATCGGACAACTGAAAATCATCTTCAGCAAGTTCCAGGGTAGAGTTATCTATCTGATCAGCTCTCTGCTGTATAGACAGTTTTTCGAAAGTCTGGTTCAGCCGGTTGGCTTTTTTAGGCATATGATGAGAAACATGACCTGAGTAGTCATTACGGAGTGTTTTAACACTAAGTCTGCTTTCTACTACGAAAAGCAGAAAAAGGCTGGTTAAAAAGTAAATAATAAAATTTCTCATTTGAAGTCGCAAATGTACATCCAGAAAGGCATACGCTCATAACAGATTAACAAAATTTAACGCTTCTTTAAATAAACTGAATAAAAAAATTTGAAATTTTCACAATGAGTTTTAATCGCTTTTAAATTTTAATAATGAATATTAATTCCTTTATTCAAAAGGGTTTCCATAAGAATGCCCTTATTTCATGTCCATTAAACGTGAAAAATGGAATCTACAGCGGTATGATTTAAATCATTTTTTGCTGTATATCAGCATTCTATAATTTTTAATAATTTTGCACCCAGTAAAAACAACAAATGTAGAACATGGAAAAACTGTATTATTTTATTCTTAAACCGTCGGCTTAGCATAGCCTTTTCAACGGTGATCTGGCTTACAATCTTTAAAGAACACAGTGTTTTTCAGACTTTTTGAAAACTACTGCAAGGAATCTGTAATGCATAACGGATAAAAAAATCTAATTAATTTATGTAAAATTAACATATATTTATTAAAAATATTTGTAAATTTATGTAGTATTAACACCGCTATTTCATGACACACTTACAAATCACTTATCACTATGAAAAAATTATTTACATCGGTCCTTATCGGGCTGGCAGTCCTTTCTTCAACAGCATGTAAACATCCTGGTAAAGAGGCAGAAGTTGTTACAGAAGCAGCTCCTGAAAATAAGGATGAAATCTCAAAAGATGTTTTCACGGACAGCTATGGGGAAAAAATTGAAGTCACTATTAACCATACAAAAGGTACCGCAACAGTTCATCTGGAAGGCAAAACCTATGATCTTAAAAAAAGTGATGCGCTTCCGGAATATACTGCCAGCAATGAAGAGTATCAATATTCCAATATAAAAGGAAATATTACCTTACTGAAAAAAAATGTAGATATGGTTCTATTTCATGCAAAACGTGAAACGAATGGATCAGGACCTGCAAAAATGGCCTCTTATTAATCTAAGGCCTGAAATATATTACCACCAAAATAATTATTATGAAAAATTTGTATTACTATTTATCCGCTCTTTTATTACTCGTATTTCTTACGGCATGTAAAACTACTACTCCGACAGCAGAAAAAACGACTGATATTACGGGCAAAACATGGAAACTTACGGAACTGAACGGGCAACCGATTAAGCTTAAAAACCCTAAAAACAATCCTTATTTCAAACTTAATACGGAAGGAATGAGATATGAAGGACATGCAGGATGCAATGGGTTTGGAGGTACTTATGAAATCAAACCTGATGTAATGAGGATTAAGTTCAACCAGGGAATGTCTACCATGATGGCTTGCGAGGATCTGGAAACTGAACAATTATTTACCAAAGCAGTGCTTGCTGCAGATAATTATTCGGTAAACGGAAATACTTTGACGCTCAATAAAGCAAGAATGGCTCCTTTGGCTAAATTTGTTCTTCAGCCATAAATATAAATTGAATTTAAAATTTTACGATATAAAAAAGGTGGCTTCGAATTTTCAGCCACCTTTTTATTATATTAAGATTTTCTATAGATCATGTAGCAGACCAGTAAGCTTATATTGACAAGGACCGCAAAAGCATTTGACAAAATAATGGGCAGCTCATCTTTAATAAAGCCATACCATACCCAGAGTGACAACCCTGAAATAAGCACCAAAAGCATTACCAGTGAAATATCATCTACATTTTTATCTTTTATTACCTTAATAAGCTGAGGAATCATGGAGATGGATGTAAGAACTCCGGCTATTATACCCAGTACATTTTCGTTCATAGTTTAATTCTTTCTCTCAAGATAGGAATTATTTAAATCGGTCAATGGAAACTTCTTCGTGAAGTGGTATATTTTGTTCGATAAACTGATAAAGACTTTTGGAAAAGTAGCAGCCATTAAGAATTCCTCTTGCGCCAAGACCATTAAAAACATATAGATTTTTGAATGAATGATGTCTTCCGATGATGGGTCTTCTATCCTTTACGGTAGGCCTGAAACCAAAATTTACTTCTTTCACTTCAAAGTCATAGGGATAAATTTCAGAAAGACCGTTCACAAGCTGTGCAACAGCGGATTCATCAATATGATGATGGAGTTGTTCTCTGTCGTAGGTTCCTCCATAGAAGTGAAGCCCGTTATCTATTGGAAATAAAAAATGTTTCTTTTTAATGGTTACATCCTGTGGAATTTCTTCGGTAAGTTTTACTTTGATATGATGTCCTTTATTCGGAACTACAGCTATATCTGAGAAAAAAGGATTTTCCTTTACTCCCATGCCTTCACAGAAGATTATATTTTTGAATTTTAAATCCTTATAGGAATCTGCGGAGGGATCCAATTTTTCGTAATCAAACTTTTCTTTAATCAAAAGTTCTTTTTTTTCTAAAAAATCAAATAGACCCATGAAAAATCCATTTACTTGGAGTCTGGCAGATTGATTGACCTTTCCTGTCTTAAAATCGTTTTTTACCACCTCTAAATCATCGAATTTTTGATCAAGAAAGTTCGAAAGTTCTTCGTTTCCCGATTTCTTCAGCCAAAGGTTCTGTTCGTTCTCGTCATGAAAAATTCTGTGGATGGGTGAACTGATCAGGTAATTTTTTCCGGTGTACGACTCTATTTCATTTAAGGTGACCTTCAGGAAGTCAATTTGCTCCTGTGCTTTCCAGAAAGTAGTAAATTTTTTGAGAACCACGGGGTTGATAATTCCTGCGGAAACCTGAGAAGCACTTTTCCTTCCTTCAGAATAAATCACGAACGATTTATTATTCTTAATTAGCTGGTGAGCGAAAAAGAGCCCTGCATATCCGTCTCCAACAATGATATAGTCTATATGTTTCATAATAAAAAAAACCTGAGTAAAAATACTCAGGTTTTGTATAAATATCAAGTGAAATCTTAGTAATTCCACATATCGTTTTCCATGTTCAGGATTTGAGCCTTGATTCTTTCGCTCTCTTCCAACTGGTCTTCAGCATCTTTAGGGATATAATCCTTGATAGTACCATCACCTAAACCGCTTGATGATTTGTAAATAACCGAAGAGAATCTTCTTCCGTTGATGATATCATCGAAAGACAGGTCAGCAGAAGAGTTTTTTCTGTTATAAACATAATTGTTTGCCAAAATATCTCTTGCATTCGGATAGAAAATCCAGAATAGGTCGATAAGCTCGTCGTTACCGGCAATTGGCTTACCATCTGGTCCTATAACTCCCTGTACAGCAGGATCTGGTCCCATTGCTGCAATCCCAAGAGGTCTGTATTTCATCTGTCCGTCTCTCTTATCGATAAACCACATACCCATGATTTTAAGAACTTTTACTTTTTCAGTAGTGGTCTTGAAAACGTCGGTATATTCTTTTTTCTCCTGTTCAGTTAGCTGTCTTCCGGAGTTAAGGATATCAATAGCAGCATCGTTGATAATTACTTTTTCCAGTCTTTTCTGGATACCTTCCGGTGAAAGTTTCACGGTAAAGTTTTCATCGTCATAAACCTGCTCGATCTTTCCTGTTAAGGCACCGTCCAATAATAACTGGTACAAAGATCTTGTAGGGGTAGCAAGAAGCCCGTCCGGATTGTCATAATAGAATGGCTGATTGATCTTATCATTCATGTCGATGATTTCCCAAACAAACATACTCTTAAGGATATCTTTATCTTCTACAAAACCGTATTCAAGAGGCTTTACTTTGTTATCAATAATAGTATCACCAACTTTTTGTTTGTTTTCTTCTCTCATCTGTCTGAACTCTTCCGGAGAAGCTGCGTTCAGGATAGTCTGGGAAAAAGCAAATCCCGAAACTAATACTAAAAGGGTGCTAATATATTTTTTCATAATAAATTACAATTTTAGTCCTATTGAACATTAATAATTATAGGAGTAATGTTTTTAATCTGCTGTCCTTCCAATCCTTGTGCTGTAGCTTTGATATCGAAGATAGAAACTACATCACCTGTTCTAAGGTTCTTCACTAATCCTGCGGCATCACCTAATGTGTTTCCATGAACCAGTAATGCTGCTCTTCCAGGTACTCTTACCATGAACTGTGTCACGCTAAATGAAACAGGGAAGTCAAAGTCCGGAATTGCTGCCTGTACAGACTGGTTAGGAATAGAAGTAGCCGGCATCGACAATACGTTCTGTCCTCTCATCTGACCTTGTGGCGGCGGAACATTTTTAATTCTATATTCAAACACCTGAGATACAGATTTTCCGTAAGGGTCTATTCCTGATAACGTCAGTTTAACTGTATTTCCTGTTGTTGGTTTTACAATCCATTTTCCTGGACCAGTACCTCTTACAGAAGCTCCCGGAGCAGATAATGAAAGTTTAGAATTATCGGCACCTAAGATTGATCCTGAAACAGGGTTCTCAAGTCCTCTATACATTACATTCATCTTATCAGCAGAAAGCAATAGTCCTTTTTCAAGTTTTACTTCTCTAGGTCCTGCAATTACGTTGTAAGTATGCGTCCATGGGAAGCTTTGAGGTTTTCCTGAAGCATCTGTTAAAGTAATTGTACCTGCTAGTTTATGTTCTCCGATGCCAGAACCGGAAATTGGAACAATACCTTTTCCATTTTCTACTCTGCTTACACCGGAAATATTAATCTTATTGCTGTTTGAGTATGTACCCAACATTACTTTTACTTCAGCCTGTTTTCCTGCCTGAATATCAACCGGACCAGAAACAATAGGCTCGTAGCTACTGAATTTAATGCTTGCATCTACTTTTTCCTGTAATAATAATGCTAAAGCATCTGACTGAACGTTTCTTGCATCATTCTGGATAATTTCCAAATTGGACATTGCACCAATCAACGGCTGATGATAGAATTTATTCTGGAACCACGTTTTCGCATTTGGTGATTTTCCTTTAGGATATTCAGCAATAAGAGATGCATTAGCTCTGCTAACTAAATTCTGTAATTGAGGATTTTTTCCAAAAGTAGCATTGATATAGTTTCTTACTGCATCAATCTTACTTTTTAGTTCATCTGCTTCTTTTGAAGGAGTATTTTCATCCCCTTCCTTAAAGAAGTATTCTGTAGCACCTTCATTATTATTAAGCGCTGAAAAATTCTCACTAACATCAATGGCTTTTCCGGTTACCGGATCTTTTTCCATGAATTCAGCCTGTTTCTTCAATTTATCTTTGATGGTTTCCGCATGAGAAACTAAATCATTGATTTTTTGTTTCAATATTTTATATTGTTCCCAAGGCTGAGAATAAGTATCTGGTACTTGTTGAGCTTTAGCTTCTAAAGTTTTTTCAAAAATACCCTCATTTTTCTTTTCGGTTAAAAGACGGGTATCTCTTAATGATAATGTAGAGTCATAGTATGATCTGATGATTTCTGCATCAATATTTAGGGCCATCATCGCGATGAACACCAAATACATCAGGTTGATCATCTTCTGACGAGGGGTCTGTTTTCCTTGTGCCATTCTCTTTTCTTTTAGTTTTTGATTAAGTAGTTAAATTTAGAAATGGTTAGGAATTAAGACTTCATAGCAGTAAGCATACCACCATAAACTCTGTTTAAGCTATTTAAATTAGTTGTTAAACCTTGTAATTCTTGATTGAATTTTTCAGACTGCTCTGCAGATTTCTGCATATCTGCTACATACTTGTTAGCAAACTCAGATTGTTTTTTACCGTTTTCCAGTTGCATTGCATATAAAGCATTCATGCTTTCCATATGCTGTGCAGCTTTGTTAAGCTGGTCGTTATATTTATGAGTAGAAGCAGATACATCCACAGTCTGGTTGATTTGGTCAACAGAGCTGGAGAATTTATCGATACCTGTTCTAAGTCTGTCAAATAACTGAACATCCAGTTTTGCTTCCTGAAGCATTTTGTCTAATTTATTTGAAAGAGAATTTTCTAATTCTGCAAACTGCTGTGCATTGTTTTTGGATGACACATTAGAATGTAAAGGGTTTGGGTTGGCATGCTTATCCAATAATTCAGGATAAACATTTTCCCATGCATAAGACTCTTCTGATTTTGGAGGGTCAAATGCGAAAATAATAAAGATAATAGCCTCCGTAATAAGACCCACTGTAAGAGCCATATTACCATTAATTGGTCCCAAGGTAATGTGAGTAATTTTAAGCCAAGCTCCAAGAATTACAATTGCAGCACCGAATGAATAAAAGAAATTCATCCAAGCATCTTTAGTCTTAAACATATTAAGTTAGTTTTTTTAATGTTAAATAAAATTGTTATTGAAAAATTGTCCGGTTAAATTATCTGTTAACTCTTCTTGGCTTAACAGCTGCTTCAGGAATATCCTGTACAGTTCTGAATCCGATATAGCTTCTTGCAGAATCTTTTCTTTCCCAATCTCTAGCACCTGTCATAAGTGCATATCCTATATCTTTCCAAGATCCACCTCTTACAGACTTCTTCGTATCCACCTTATTTTTAGTAGAAGGATTTAACGTAGAAGAGAATCCATAAGAAGAGTTGTTATACGCAGATTCTGTCCATTCAGAAACGTTTCCAGCCATATCAAATAACCCAAATCCATTTTTCTTAAATTTCTTTACTGGAGCTGTATATGTATAAGTACCTTTTTTATCGTCTTCCATATAGTTACCTCTCTTAGGTTTGAAGTTGGCAAGGTAGCAACCTCTGTCATCCATTAAATATGGACCTCCCCAAGGATAAGTAGCATTTTGCATTCCACCTCTGGCAGCATATTCCCACTCGATTTCTGTAGGAAGACGGAACTGCATTGGTCTTTGTTTTTTTCTTTTTAAGCTTTCGTTATAATCTGTTTTCAGTTTAGATCTGAAGTTACAATAAGCTCTTGCCTGGTCCCAGGTTACCCCCACTACAGGATAATCTTTGTAGGCCTTATGCCAGAAATACTGTTCAAATAATGGTTCGTTGTAAGCAAAGTGGAAGTCTTTTACCCACACTGTAGTATCCGGATAGATGGCGATGCTTGAACTCTTAAGGTAATTGGCTCCTCTTTCGTTGTCAGCAAGCGCCGCATCCATATCTCCCCACTGATAACTGTATTTTAGTTTACTAACGTCTAAAATTCTTTCGTTTCCTATTCTTGAAGAAGCAGGCAGATACATAGATTCCAAAACTTCTGCATACTCTACATCAGGATACTTTCCAGTACTCCAATGCAAAGGGATTTTCCAGTCTAGTTTTTTGGTTGGATCATAGCCTCCGTCTTCTCTTCCTCCCTGGCCTTCTAAATATTCTTGATAAGGTGTTAAATTTTCTTCTTTTTTAGCAAGATATGCATAGTCTCCAATGCTTGCGCCTTTACGTCCACCTTCTTCACCACCTTCCCCAGCGGCTTCAGCTAGCAGAGTTCTCGCAATGGAATCTCTTACATAATTGATAAATACTCTGTATTCTGCATTGGTAGTTTCCGCTTCATCCATAAAGAAAGAGGAAACAGTAACAGTTTTCAATGAAGCTTTTTCAGGAGTGTTTGTTGGATCCTGATCTGCAAGACCAGCAACAAATGAACCTGCTGGAATACCGACCATTCCGTATGGTCTTTCCGCAACAAATGATTTCGTTTTTTCTCTTGGTATCAATTCTCCTTTTGTTCCAGGCTTCCCTACAGAAGAACTGCCACCACCTGAACAAGATACTGATGCTACCGACGCAGACAATAATAAAAGAAATATCCTTTTCATGTTAATTTTTATAATTAAGCCGTAAATATATAATTTTTTTAAGAAACTTTTAAGATTTTTTTTGAAATAACGGAAGAAATCTAAATTTATTTTATTTACAACTGTTTTTTATTCTACAGTTACCGATTTTGCTAAGTTTCTTGGCTGATCTACATTGGCTCCACGGTATATAGCAATATAGTATGCCAATAGCTGTAAAGGCACAGAGGCAACGATTGGTGAGAAACATTCTGAGGTTTCCGGGATTTCAATAACATAATCTGCCATTGAACTTACCTGCTGGTCTCCTTTATTAACAACAGCAATGATTTTCCCTTTTCTAGCCTTAATTTCCTGAACATTGCTTACAATTTTATCATAATGCCCTTTTTTAGGAGCAATAATAACGATTGGCATGTTCTCGTCAATAAGCGCGATAGGTCCGTGCTTCATTTCTGCTGCCGGATATCCCTCTGCGTGTATATAAGAAATCTCTTTAAGCTTCAGGGCCCCTTCCAATGCTGCAGGATAGTTGTATCCCCTTCCTAAGTAAAGGAAATTGGTTGTCTTGATAAAGTCTTTGGCAATATTCTGAGTCAGTTCGTGAGTAGTGCTCAAAACTTCCTCTATCTTTTTAGGAAGTGCATTGAGTTCGGTAATTAAGCTCATGAATTCAGCATTCCCAAGGTTACCATTATGTTTTCCTAACTTAAGGGCAATTAGAGAAAGAATAGTAAGCTGCGCAGTAAATGCTTTAGTAGAAGCTACCCCGATCTCAGGACCAGCGTGAGTATATGAACCTGCATCTGTAATTCTTGCAATGGAAGAGTCTACTACGTTACATATACCATATATAAATGCTCCTTTTTCTTTTGCCAGCTTCAATGCAGCCATGGTGTCTGCTGTTTCTCCTGACTGAGAAATTGCAATAACCACATCTTTATCGGTGATGATAGGATTTCTGTATCTGAATTCTGATGCATATTCTACTTCTACAGGAATTCTTGCATATTCTTCAATAAGATATTCCCCGATAAGACCTGCATGCCAAGATGTACCGCAGGCAATAATAATAATTCTGTTGGCATTTTTGAATCTCTCCAGATGATCCCAGATTCCGGCCATTTTTATAATGCCTTCATCTACAAGCAGTCTTCCTCTCATCGTATCATGGATGGATTTAGGCTGTTCAAAGATTTCTTTAAGCATGAAATGCTCATAACCACCTTTTTCAATCTGCTCCAGGCTTAATTTAAGTTCCTGAACTTCAGGTTCAATTCTTGAGTTATCATTAATCGTTCTGATGTCTACCCCATTTTCTAATGAAATAGTCGCCATATGGCCTTCTTCAAGATAGATGGCTTCTTTGGTAAATTCTACGAAAGGAGAGGCATCGGAAGCAATGAAATATTCTTTGTCTCCCAAACCAATTGCCAGTGGAGAACCTAGTCTTGCCACCACCAATACTCCCGGATAATCTTCATGAAGCACGGTAATAGCGTATGCTCCGTATACTTCATTCAAAGCATATCTTACCGCCGTAGGGAAATCTGTTTCAGGTTTCAAATCTGTGAAATACTGGATAAGATTTACCAAAACTTCTGTATCTGTTTCGGATTTAAAAGTAAATCCTTTTTCGGTAAGCATTGTTTTAATCGTATCATAGTTTTCTATAATACCATTGTGTACAACAGCAATTTTTCCGTTGTTTGACAAGTGCGGGTGAGAGTTTCTATCACTTGGCACTCCGTGGGTGGCCCATCTGGTATGTCCCATCCCTATTTTGGCCGTTCCTTTCAATTGTGATGAAATATTAACCAAATCATCAACCTTACCTTTTGTCTTTTCTACTTCAAATTTATTATTTGAGCCTTCCAAAACAATCCCTGCACTGTCATATCCTCTATATTCTAATCTTCTAAGACCGTTGATTACAATATCATACGCATCCTGAAATCCTGTATATCCTACAATTCCGCACATATTTTTCTAGTGTTTTTATTTTTTAGTTCCGTAAGTAATTTTTAATTGAATTCTGTTGGCATTGGTTTTATCTGAACCAACATAAACGCCTCTTTCCGTTGCAAATGCACGGGTAGTAAATTTATAGCCTCCCAATGTACCTGCTGTAGTCGGAACAAACTGTCCCATGTTGATGAGCAATACTTTATTTTCTGATTTTATTCCAGTACCTGGTGCTCCTTCAACAATATCTTTCAGTGTTTTTGTAACTGTAAAATCATAATAAGAAGGATTTTTATCCAAATCATAAGATTTCATCATACCAAAACCTGCCGTCATATCTGCAATAAACCCTGACAAAGTAAGTACTTGTGTGGATGTATTTTTTTCATCAATCGGCAAAATGGTAAAGTTATTTTCCTTTCTCTTATAACTGTTGTTCCATGTTGCAGCATCCGTATAGATTCTGATCTTAGCGCTCATTATTGCATTCTTGTCTTTATCATATAATGCTTTAAGATCTGTAATAGTAGCATCAGGAATTTTCACAGCAATAGAAGGTCCTCCCATTCCCTGTGCAAAAAGCTTTGCATCTCCATCAGTTTCATTGATTGATGATCTTGCAGCTGCCCATGCAGAATTTGTTCTGTCGTATTCGTACTGACCGATACGGGCATTACCCACACCTCCTGTTAACAAGAACTTAAAGGTAGATTGTGGTCTTGTGATCGTACCGTTATCATTCTTTTCGTTGGTATAGTACATGATCATTTCCATAGATTCCGGAGAAATCTGCAGAAGATATCCGTCTGTATCTGTTACAGAAAGTTTGATCCCTTTGAAGTATCTTGTAAAGTTAGCCGCATCCATAAGCTCCGGCTTACCGTTTTTGTCAAGAATCTTGGTTTGGAAAAAATCTTTGTCCAAACGAATTCTGATTCCTGCATCAGAGGTAAATAAAGCTGAATTATCCGACTTTTTGGTAATCGTCTTAGAAGTTACTGTTCCGTTAAATACAGTAGATCCCAAAGCTGCTCCCGTACCTACAACAACGTTGGAACGTTTGAAAGCAACATCATTCCCATCCAGGAAGGTTGTAATCTCATCTACGTTAATATGCATTAAAGTATGGGTTCCTCCCGGACCTAACTTTGTTTTACCATATTTATAAGTAAAGCTCGTAGGGTACGTCTTAATCTCCGTAGAAACAGGTACGGTTTCTGTTCCCACTAATATGCTTTCGTCCTTAAGAGGTAGGGTAGCTACTGAATCGGCAACTACATCCGGTCTCAGTACCAGAACTACAGAATCCACCTTTGGAGTAGTCCCGAAACTAAAATTATCCGTGCTCATTCTTAACTGGGTAAGATAAGAGGCTTTCTGCATACCAAACTGTCCTTCGGAAAAAGCTCCAAGAACAAAACGGGATGAGGATATACCTGAAGTGTTTATTATTTCTACCAATCTGCTGGCATCACTTCTGATTGAATCGTGATTATCAATATTATAAGCAATAAGGTCATAAGAAGATACATTGCCTTCCGCAGCACCATCTATAAAAAGCTGTTCGCCAAGCGAATCCGCCTCCGGTTCGCAATTATAAAGAAGAGCGCTCCCGAAAACCGCCATAAAAAGTATGGCTAAAGTCCTTTTAACAGTATGAGTCATTAAAAATGTGTTTAATAAAGTTGGTTTATAGAATCTACGTCAACGTATTCCGATTTTGAAGTGGCTGTTTCGTTGAAACCCTTGTCAAGGTCTGCATCCAGAAATTCATCCCCTTTCACTACCATGTCAACATAGTTCATACTTTCGATAACAAAATTTTTGATTGTCGGATTATCTAACGCTTTTAATCCTGAAATATTATCGAATGTCAGTTTTTCAGCAATGTTTTTGTCCAGTGCGGCATCCTTTTCATTGTATAAGGAAAGGATAATTTTGGCGTCTTTGAAATACGTATCGGATTCGTAGTACGTTTTTAGGTAAATAGGAACAAAGGAAGACATCCATCCGTTCAAGTGAATGACATCAGGAACCCAGTTTAATTTCTTGATGGTTTCTATCACTCCTCTTGCAAAGAAAATAGCTCTTTCGTCGTTATCGTCAAAAGGATTTCCTTCATCATCTACGTAATATTGTTTTCTTTTGAAGTATTCTTCGTTATCAATAAAGTAAACCTGAAGTCTTTCCCCCGGAAGAGATGCTACTTTAATAATTAAAGGCTGGTCCAGATCATTGATAATAATGTTCATTCCCGAAAGACGGATTACCTCATGAAGTTGAAATTTTCTTTCACTTATTTGTCCAAATCTTGGCATAAAAACTCTTACATCATTGCCTTCATTGTGCATCTTAAGTGCCATTTTGTTTACCAATGCAGCCATATTCGTATCTTCCTGATATGGATACATCTCTGTAGTAATGTACAGTATTTTTTGATTCGGCATAAATTCTATCTATATTTTTGTAAAAATGCTTTAATGTGCAAAATTACAAAAAAACATTCAACATTATTTTAATTAACATTTTTTTACGATAATTCCCAATTTCAAATTATTAAAAACTCATATAATTATATGATATTTTTAGTATTTTTGAATTAGCATTAAAATAAACTATGGAAGTTATAAAGAATAAGAAAACCCTTCAGGATTTCATTGAAAGACAGAAAGAAATGGGAAAAAAAATAGGCTTTGCCCCTACTATGGGAGCCCTCCACAAAGGCCATCTTTCCCTGTATGAAGAAGCCAGAAAAGATAATGACTTGGTAATTTCTTCGATTTTTGTAAATCCTACACAATTTAATAATCCGGAAGATCTTGAAAAATATCCAAGAGATGTGAACAGGGATATTCTTATCTTAGAAAATTCGGGATTGGTAGATGCTGTTTATATCCCTGAAGTAACTGATATTTATCCTGAAAAAACAGAAAGCCAGCATTATGATTTCGATGGACTGGAAAACGAAATGGAAGGAAAATCCAGACCAGGACATTTTGATGGGGTAGGAACCGTAGTAGAAGAGCTTTTCAGACAGGTGAAGCCAGACCATGCTTATTTCGGTGAAAAAGATTTCCAGCAGCTTGCCATCATTAAAAAGATGGTTGAAAAAAAACATCTTCCTGTAAAGATCATAGGAGTTCCTATTTACAGGGCTGAAAACGGCCTGGCCTTAAGTTCAAGAAACCAAAGACTTCATGAAGACAGGAAAGAAGCCTCAAAGGTGATTTATGAAACTCTGGTTAAGGTAAATGATTGGTTCCGGGTGATCACTATCCCTGAAATAAAAGAAAGAGTAACGGATATTTTTGACCAGCAGCACGGAATGAAATTGGAATATTTCCTGATTGCCGATGAAAATACCCTGAAAGAGACAGATTTTTTCTATAAAGACAGAAAATACAGAGCATTCATCGTGGTGGTTGTAGACGGGGTGAGACTTATTGACAACATGCATCTGGATTAATATTAAACAACCGTTCAACAAAAATATATCTGTATATTTTTATAAAAACACAACTCTGGTTACATGATCAGAGTTTTTTTCTTTTTTATAAGACTGTTATATAAAAAAAATCAAAGGTCTCGTAAGAGACCTTTGAAACACCAAATCACAAAATATTAATATGAAAAAAATTTACTTTTCAGTAAATTAGTGACCCGGCTGGGATTCGAACCCAGGACCCATACATTAAAAGTGTATTGCTCTACCAGCTGAGCTACCGAGTCGGCCACAATTAAAACGATTAACATTTCTGATATCGTTTTTTAAGCGGTGCAAAGATATGATTCCTTTTTCAATCCTGCAATAGTAATTATAAAAAAAAATCAAAGGTCTCTTACGAGACCTTTGAAACACCAAATCACAAAATATTAATATGAAAAAAATTTACTTTTCAGTAAACTTGTGACCCGGCTGGGATTCGAACCCAGGACCCATACATTAAAAGTGTATTGCTCTACCAGCTGAGCTACCGAGTCGGCCACAATTAAAAGTGAAATAACTTCATTTTTAATTATTAAATTTTCTTTGCAGTGCCTGCGACTGGACTCGAACCAGCACATCCTTAGGAAACCACCCCCTCAAGATGGCGTGTCTACCAATTTCACCACGCAGGCTATAAAATTACAATAATCCAGTAATTTTTTCGCTTGTGACCCGGCTGGGATTCGAACCCAGGACCCATACATTAAAAGTGTATTGCTCTACCAGCTGAGCTACCGAGTCGGCCACTTTACAAACGATTTGTATTTGAATAATATCCCTCGTTTTCAGTGGTGCAAAGATAGGTGTTTTTTCATTATCTCAAAACTTTTTTGCAAATTTGTTTAAAAAAAAATCATGGTTATTTCACTGATCGGATACATGGGATGTGGCAAATCTCACATTTCCAAAATTTTAAGCGATAAAATAAATTTTAAACTCATTGACCTCGATAAAGAGATTTCCAGGAGAAATAAATTAACCATTCCTGAAATATTCGAAAAAAAGGGGGAAATTCAGTTTAGAAAGCTGGAAAGAGAGGCGCTGGAGGAAATTCTTGCTTCGGAAGAAAATGTGGTTTTGAGCCTGGGAGGAGGGACACCGGTTTATTATAATAATATGGAAATTATCAACCACAGCTCAAAAAGCATTTTTTTAAGGGCTTCCGTAAACACTTTATATGAAAGACTTTCCAAACAGAAAGAAAAAAGACCGCTGATAGCCAATATTCCGGATGAAGATCTGCCTGAGTTTATCGCCAAACATTTATTTGAAAGAAATGCATTTTACAGCAAAGCGCAGTTCAGCATCAATACCGATTCAAGAACCCCGGAAGATATTGTTCAGGAAATAGTAGAAAAGCTCTATCTCTAGAGCTTTCATTTAATCTTCATTATCTTCGGCACCATCTGCCGTTTCTCCAAAGAAATCATCCCAGTCTGTAAAGTCTGAAGCAATATCATTTCCTACATACTCATCCATATCACGTCTGTCTTTTTTCGTAGGCCTTCCTTCACCTTTGCTTCTGTAATAATCCTGAGACATTTTGCGAAGCTTTAATAATTCATATTGCTCTTTATCCGTCACATCCTGAATATGAAGAGGAACAAGCTTTGCCCCCATCCTGCTTTTCGGGATCTGGGTAACTTTTATTTTATAATCAATCTGATTTTTACGAATCTTGATGATATCCCCTTCTTTTACCTCCTTAGACGACTTTACGGCGGACGTTCCTATAGAAACCCTGTTCTTTTTAATTTCCTCTGCTGCAATACTTCTCGTCTTATAAAAACGAATACACCATAAAAATTTATCTATTCTCATAATTTTTTATACTTTTGCCGTTATATTATTTGTAAAGTAATTAAAGTTTTTTGAAATGAAAAAAATATTTTTATATATCCTTGCGGGATCTTTGTGTTTTTCTGCATGTAAGAAAGATGATGAAATTGAAACGTATAAAGAACCGGAAGATATTACCGTTCAGAACAGTTATGATGATCAGGCGATTAAGAAGTTCATGAACGAGAATTATCTGGACGCCCAGGGGAATATAAAAGCTTTCAGTACTACGGATACCAGTGATGATAATGAGAAGAAGCTGATAGATATGCCTTATGAAACGCTTCCATCAGGAACTATATACATTATGAGAGAAGGGGCACAGCCTCCTGCAGATCAGGCACAAACTATCGGAGATTCTGACATTCTTACGCTTATGGTAAGAGCTAATGCTTATTTAGCCGCGAATACTGATGGCAACGTTTCCTTTATTTCCTCAATTGCAATAAGCAATACAATCAACGGAAGCGCTCTTCCTCTTGTAGATCCGATGTATTATTATGCAAAAAAACCTATAAGAGATGCAGCAACCACAGATGCAGCCAAGCAGAGAAGCTACTATGAAGTTGAAGGTTTCAGGGAGGCAATACAAAAGTTCAAGGCATTCAACAACCTTCCAAGCGGAAATCCTTATAATCTTCAGGGTGTTATCTTAGTGCCTTCAAGAGCTGCTTTTGCAAGAGATCCGCATTATCCTTACAACTCGCAATACTCTCTGAGAAATTATTCGATGGTATTTAATTTCCAGGTATACGGAAGAAAAGACAGACCTGAAAGTGATAAATAATCTCTATAAAAATAAAAAAAACCGCCCTTAGCTGAGGGCGGTTTTTTATTGTCTTTTATATTTTTTAAGATCTTGCTTTCTGCTTTACATTTCCTAAAATATCCGGGAAATAAAGGTCTGCCAGATGGTCAAATTCATCACCTCTCATAAACATCGTAGCATCTACTTCTTCGTAAGAACTTCTTCCTGCCGCTGCAATCAGTTCGTTACAGGTATGAAGGGTATTTTTATGAAAATGGTATACTCTTTCACTTTTGTCTGTAACATCAAGTCCTTTAACCAGCATTTTATCCTGAGTGGCAACGCCTGTAGGACAGTTGTTATTGTTACATCTTAAAGCCTGGATACATCCTAAAGAAAACATGAACCCTCTTGCATTATTACACATATCCGCGCCCATGGCTATCGCTCTCAGAATATCTAAACTTGTAAGCACCTTTCCGCTCGCAATTACTCTCAGTTTGCTTCTTAAATTATAATTATTCAATGTTCTGTTCACAAAGATCAGAGCCGGCTCCAAAGGCATCCCCACTCCATCCGAGAATTCCGGAGGTGCTGCTCCTGTTCCTCCTTCTGCCCCATCTATGGTAATAAAATCAGGATAAATTTTTAAAACATTCATCTGTACACAGATATCCTCAAATTCCCTGGTATCTCCAATACAAAGCTTGAAACCGACTGGTTTGCCTCCGGAAAGTTCTCTAAGCTGCTGGACAAATCTCAGCAGTCCGGCTGCATCGGAGAATGAAGAATGGGATGGTGGTGAGATTACAGTCATTCCCGGAGTGACGTGACGGATTTTTGCAATCTCAGGCGTGTTCTTTACACCCGGAAGCACACCCCCATGCCCAGGCTTTGCCCCTTGGGAAAGTTTAATTTCAACCATTTTTACATTAGGCAGGGTGGCATATTTTTCAAAAAGTTCCGGGTTAAATTTCCCCTCTTCATCACGGCATCCGAAATATCCGGTTCCGATCTGCCAGCAAAGATCCCCACCTTCCATATGGTATGGAGAAATACCACCTTCACCTGTATTGTGATAGAAATTTCCTTTTTTAGCTCCTCTATTCAGGGAAATCTGTGCCCTGTCGCTTAACGCTCCAAAGCTCATTGCCGAAATATTGAATAAAGAGGCATGATAAGGCTGGGTACACTGCTCTCCCCCAACCCATACCCTCGGAAGCTCTTCTTTAGGTGATTTTGCATAAATGGAATGCTTGATTCCCTCATATTTTCTGTGATTAACTTCTAACTGTGTTCCGAAAGCAACGGTATCACTCAGGTTTTTTGCACGTCTGTATACTGCAGAACGCTGATTTCTCGGAAATGGCTTGCCATCTGTCTCTCTTTCGATGAAGTATTGCTGCATTTCGGGTGATATACTCTCGAAAAAGTACCTGAAGTAGCCCAATACCGGGAAGTTCCTCAAAATAGCGTGTTTCGACTGGTAAGCGTTATAAACGCCCAATGCATAGATAGCAGATAAAAGGATGGGTATCCAGTAATGTGCTCTGATCAGTAACGCGACAATCCATGTTGCAATTACCAATACAATTCCCCAAGATAAAAACTTATCTCTCATGAATGTAGTATTTAAAGTTAAAATAAATTTAGTAGAAATTTTGCAAAGAGACTACGCTTTTGCTAAAAAACTTTCGAAGGATGACTGCACAGAAACCGTGCCATCTGACAGTATTTTTTCTAAATTTAGAAATTCAATCTGATTAACGGACGCAGGATCAAAATCTTTCTGGACTCTCACATAGTTTTCCGTGAAGCCATACATTTTGCCGTCTTTATTTTCGTGCTCCCAAAGAACAGGAAGCGTTTTTCCAAGCTGGGTCTGGTAAAATGCCATTTTCTTCTTTTCAGAAAGTATTCTCAGCATCTTATTCCGTTTTTTCCTTTCCGGAATAGGCACAACACCGTCCATATCTGCAGCTTCCGTATTTTCTCTTTCAGAATAGGTAAATACGTGAAGATAGGTAATAGGAAGCTCATTCAGGAAGTTATAGGTCTCCATAAATTTTTCTTCCGTTTCACCGGGAAACCCTACGATAACATCTACTCCGATAGCTGCATCAGGCATTACCTCGCGGATCTTATTAACTCTGTCGTTGTATAGCTTAGTAAGATAACGACGTTTCATTTTTTTCAATAAATCATCGCATCCTGACTGTAACGGGATGTGAAAATGCGGTACAAAGCTTTTGCTTCTGGAAACAAGCTCAATACTTTCGTCTTTTAAAAGATTAGGCTCTATGGAAGAAATACGGATTCTTTCAATTCCATCAACTTTATCAAGTTCCGAAATTAAATCCAGGAAAGTATGTTCGTGTTTTTTGTTACCGAATTCGCCTTTACCGTAATCACCGATATTTACACCGGTAAGAACAATTTCCTTAATATCTCTCCCGGCAATTTCCCTGGCATTTTTGATTACATTTTCGATGGTGTCTGAACGGGAAATCCCTCTCGCCAGCGGAATCGTGCAGTAGGTACATTTGTAATCGCATCCGTCCTGCACTTTAAGGAAAGCTCTGGTTCTGTCACCAATTGAATAACTTCCGATAAAGAAATCGGTTTCTTCAATTTCGCATGAATGAACTACTCCTTCATTTTCAGATTTTTCCAGATCATCAAGATAGCTCAGGATATTGAACTTTTCTTTGGCTCCCAGAACAAGATCCACTCCTTCAATCTGCGAAATTTCTTCGGGTTTCAGCTGGGCATAGCATCCTACGATAACGACCAGTCCTTCAGGATTGGCTTTCATGGCACGCTTCACATGAAGCTTACACTCACGGTCTGCATTTTCAGTTACTGAACAGGTATTAATCACATAAACATCTGCTTTGTCATCAAAACTTACCTTATCATAACCTGCATCTGTCAATTGACGGGCAATAGTAGATGTTTCCGCAAAATTTAATTTGCAGCCGAGGGTATGAAATGCGGCAGTTCCGTGAAAAGTAGACATTTATTTACTCCTGAATTTTATGGGTGCAAAGATAGTAATTTAAATAATAATTCAGAATTGATTCAGTCTATTATTTATATTCATCCCTTACTTCCGGACTGTTCTGAAAACACACCGTTGATGAATTGGAAGATTCTTCCGGCTTAGAAAATTGTTCTTTCATTACAGCATTAAACTCCTGAGACTTGTTTCTTGCAATAGAAAGTGTTTTCCACTCCTCATTTTTGAGCATTTTTGCAATAGAAACGATTTGCCCGATATGATAAGGATAATGGGCTACCTGCCGTACGATTGCATCTAAAACAGTATGGGCTTCCCCTCTTATATAAATTGTAGAATATAGGTTTTCATCCTGTACCTGCTCCAATGCATTAAAAAGACATTCCCAGCCTTTCTCCCAATACTCTATAACTTCCTGTTTGGTTTTAAAAGTATTCACAAATTCATCATCCCTATTTCGCCAGGGCTTTTCACCGTCCTCCGTTAGAAAATTGGTCCACCTGGAAAGCATGTTCCCGGCAATATGCTTCATAATTACCGCAATGGAGTTACTTTCCTCATTATACTGCCAGAAGATCTGCTCATCAGAAAGCTGCTCAAATGATTTATCCCCCAGAGACTTATAATACTTAAAACGTTTTACAAAAAGTTCTTTCATATTTTTCATTTTGTACGACTAAAATAAAACTATTTTAACAACAAAACCACTTCTTTCGAAATGGTTCTGTCTATATAGTTTATTATTAAAAAGCTTAATCTCTGTTTTTAACAACTATCCATCCTGAATACTTGATCGGAGTGTTCAGCTTATCATTTTCATTCCAGCTTACGGAATACCAGTAATTTCCTGTAGGTACTTTCAATCCGCCTCTGCTGGTGCCTTCCCACTTATAGCCGCTAAACTTATCCATCTGGAAGATCATGTTACCATAGCGGTCAAAAATATTCATTACAAAATTTTTCTTATTGGCTAGTGCAGAATAATCAATAAAGTCATTGTAGCCGTCACCATTTGGAGTAATTACATTCACCAGATTAGGAACCACAATACTGATATCTATAGGATCACAATCATAAGAATCTTTTACAAATATCGTCGCGTCTCCTCTTTTGACATTATTAAATTCATTGGAATCCTGCCAGTTGATATTATCCATCGAATATTTATAAGGCGGCGTACCTCCTATTACAAATACCGTAACGGTAGTATTTGAAATTTCAATACTGGAAACAACGGGTTGTTCCGAAGGATATACTTTTACGTTCTGAACTACGGTACAGTCACCTGTTTTAAGTTTCACCCAATAGGTTCCTACTCCTACGTTTGTGATGGTCTGGGTGGTAGCTCCCGTGCTCCACTCATAGCTATTGAATCCCGGTCCGGCATCCAGGGTCGTCCTGTCTTCTACACAGATAATCTTATCCTTTAGAACAGTGGAGTAAACCAGAGGAATCACCACCAGCGTAATTTTAGCAATATTATAGCATCCCTGTGCATTGGAAACTCTTACATAAACAACGCCGTTAGGAGCAGTATAAGGTGAAGGGATTACAATTTCATTGGTTTGATTGACCGCATCTGCCGCTGAAGGATAATATTTCTTCCCTGCACCAGTTTGTGTAGTGACAGAAGCTACTGTAAGATTAAAAGATCCTAAGGAAGGAGTAGTCTCAATAGCACAGGATCTTAATGTAGCATCATTTACGACAACAACGGGGTAGAATTTTAGTGTAATTTGTGCGACAGCGGTACATCCGAATGTAGAAATCACTTTTACATAGATCGTTGCTTCAGCAGAAGTGAATGCCGATGGGTTTGTGATTTCATTGATTCCTGCATTCAGATCTGAAAGCGTGTTGTAATATTTCTTGGTCACTGTTGGATCTGCAATAACATCGGCTGTTGTCAGGTCAAATACTGCTGTTCCAGCATTATTGTTGTTACATTGGGTCAGTATTGCATTTTTTGCGGTGATCTTACCATCCCTGAATTTAAATGTTCCGATCTGTTTACATTGATTGAGCGGACTGTTTGGATTGGTAGGATCGGTATAGCTGATACTGTAATAATAAACAGAAGTTGTATTGACGGTTGTAGGAACAGTGATCGCATTATTTCCTGTCAATGCATCATTCTGGCTCATATGATAGCTTACGCTGAAATGGGGGTTCCCATTTAAGATTCCTGCAGAAAGTGTAGAGAAATCAAATACGGCAGGATTTGTACAGATAATTACCTCTTTCGGATCTGCCGGATTAGCAGCAGGAACTCCCGGCGGAATGAACGGGTTCGGCTGTAAAGCAGGATCTGTAAATGGAGAAGCTAATGTTGCAGTTCCACCCCATGTTAGAGAAAATGGAGCCGTTGTGCTGCTGGTGCTGCTCACCCAGTTGTCAATAAACAAATAATAGGTTTGTCCGGGTAAAACATCCATATACTTACAGTAAGGGGTAAGTGAACCTCCCAAAGCATTGGTTATCGTACTTGTCATATTTAATCCTGTAGCTGGTCCGGGTCCTATAACTGTTGCAGCGTTGCAGCGTATGGGTGCTCCTAAAGCCCCACAGTTTACATTGGGACCGAAAATAGCCCAGTCATAGTCGGCATCCGGATTATTAGGAACCAGATCGAAGGTGAGTGTTCCACCGGTAGCAATCGTAATTTTATACCAGATCGAATTGTGCTCGCCGGTAGCATCAATACAGCTTCCTGAATTAACCAGTTCTCTGATGTTACCATAACCGGTCGGACTATAGGTAATATTGGAATTTCCACAGACTGCAAGAGCCGTCGAACAATCTGCCTGTGCAAAAAATATCTGGGAAATACTGAAAAAAATAAGAAGTAAAAGTTTTTTCATAGATATATAGTTTTTAGTAAATGACTTGAAAATCACGTGGTACGTGCTGATTTACAACACGTACATCAAATATACCTATAATTTAATCACAAACAATAGAATTTTAAAAATATTGAATTATTATAAATAAAAACTCATAATAATTATGATATCCAACAATAAACATCAACTATTTTATACTTGTAATATTTCCACACAGGTTTTCCAGATGGAAAATTTTATGAAAAGGACTTTTCACTTCCTGCAAATGTTCTTTGTCCTGGATAAACGTATATCTGGACGCAATAGAATTCATATCGGAAACAATCACCAGCCAGCACTCATCCACGGAAGTATCATAATAAGGAAACTTTTCGTTTTTCTTATCGATAAGCTCAAGGATTTTCTCAGAACAAAGCTCATCGAAAAGATTCATGCTGTATTCATGGGTAATGAAAACATTCCTTCGGTGAAAAGATTTCCTCATTCCTTTTACACAGCCCACCGGCTTATTTTTTTTGATGCTTTTACAAATACTCAGGATATTTTCTTCCTGTTGTTCTATATTGTCAAATTTAATATTCGGATAAAATTCTAAAAAATAAACACCACGATACTTCGCGGTGTCTTCCTGTTCTAGTAATATTTCTGCCTGGCGGAACATTTTATTTAAAGTGCTTTCCACCTTTTTCATTTCCAGATGATTGATCACTTCAGTCAGTTCTATGCCAATTTTCTTGTCGTTGAGTTTTGCGATAAAGTCAGGACTTTCGCAGGTAAGATCTTCAAATTTCACTTCGGGGAAGTGGTGCATAAATGAATTAAGCAGCAGAATCTCAGATTTCTTTCTATACTTTTCGCGGTCGTGAAGAAGAGATTCGTCTATTTTACGGTGATATTTCTCTATCGGCTTTTTTTTCAAATGCCGGTTCATATAGTATAGGCTCAGATTCTTTATTAAATCTTCATCAGAAAATGTCTTTTTCATAGGTGATTTTTTTATGTGACCAAAGAACACATGCCATATTGGTTTTCACCGTTAGAAGTTTTTGATTTTCAAAAATTTACCTAATAAAGGTAAGTAAAAAAACTATTCACAGGATACTTTTAAATTAATTTATCAAATAATTAATGTAAAGTTTATTTTCATAATCAATACCTTTAGCGTTCAAATTATAAAACTGTGACTTATATGGATTTTAAAAACTTTAAAATACCTTACAACGTTAATCCACAATATTCTAAAAAAACCGTCTATTTTTCGATGGAATTTGCCATTGAACAGGTTTTAAAAATATATTCGGGAGGCTTGGGATTCCTTGCAGGATCTCATATGAGAAGTGCTTATAACCTGAAACAGGACCTTATTGGGATCGGAATTCTATGGAAATTCGGTTATTACGACCAGGCAAGAAACCATGACCAGACCCTACAGCCGGTATGGACGAGAAAAATGTACAGTTTCCTTGAAGACACGGGAATAAAATTCCAGATCGAGATCCACAGCGCACCGGTGTGGGTAAAAGTCTGGTACCTTGACCCTGAAATTTTCAATACGGCACCAATGTTTTTTCTTTCTACAGACGTTCCGGAAAACGATCATGTTTCCAAAACCATCTGCCACAAACTTTATGATGCCAACGAGTCTACAAAACTGGCCCAGTATATTTTATTAGGAAAGGGAGGGGCCAAATTATTGGACGAGATGAACACAGAAAGAGACGTCTATCATCTGAATGAGGCACATGGCCTTCCCGCAGCATTTTACCTTCTGAAAAAGTACAACGGTGATCTGAACAGAGTGAAAGAAAAACTGGTTTTCACCACCCATACCCCGGAAGAAGCAGGAAATGAAAAGCATAACCTGAAACTGTGCTACGATATGTCTTATTTCTCAGGCTTCAGCATGGAAGATGTGAAAAGCATTGAAGGATCGGAAGATGACCGTTTCAATCACTCGTTATGTGCTTTGAAAATGGCACGGATGGCAAACGGCGTATCCAAGCTGCACGGTGTGGTATCAAGAGCTATGTGGAGCAAATATCCGGGAATCTGCGAAATCACTTCCATCACCAATGCCCAGGAATTTAAATACTGGGCAGATAAACCTCTGTACAATGCCAAAGACGAAAATGACGAAACTGTTTTCGATTACCGCAAAAAGCATTTAAAGAAAAGGCTATTCACGATTGTGGCGGACCAAACCGGAAACCTGTTCAATCCAAATATTTTCACCATCGTCTGGGCAAGAAGGTTTGCCGGGTACAAACGGGCTGACTTACTGCTTCACGACAAGGAAAGATTCTACAAATTACTAAACAACCCCAAATATCCGGTTCAGATCATCTGGTCAGGGAAACCCTATCCGATGGACTACTCTGCTATTTCTACCTTTAACACACTGGTGGAAGAAAGCAAGAATCATAAAAACATGGCTGTTCTTACGGGTTATGAACTTTCTTTAAGTAAATCTTTGAAACAAGGCTCGGATCTATGGCTTAATAATCCAAGGGTACCGAGAGAAGCTTCGGGAACTTCGGGAATGACAGCTGCCATGAACGGATCTGTTAATCTTTCTACCGATGACGGATGGATTCCTGAATTTGCCAAACCGGGAGAAAATTCGTTTGTAGTCCCGAAAGCAGATTATTTGAATATGAGCATCTACGAACAGGATACTTATGACCTGAATAAGCTGTATGAAATTCTTGAAAACGAAATTCTTCCTACCTACTACGATCATCCGGATAAGTGGAGAAAAATCCAGTATACCGCTATGGATGATGTTCAGGAACATTTTAACAGTGATAGAATGGCGGATGAATATTACAGGATATTGTATAATAGGCAAAAAGGCTAAGAAAGCAGATAAGCAAATGGACATGTGAATGTGAATGACAAGAGAAGTTTTTTAACTGTTTTCGTAATTCAGCCTTTGCCTTCTTAGCCTTTCAAAATAAAAATTCCGTGAAAAAAATTTCACGGAATTTTTATTTTGAATTTAATCCTTTTTCTTCTTCGGTACCTTCAGCCCTTTTTCCCTGGCTTCGGAAATACCTATGGCTACTGCCTGTTTTTTACTGGTCACTTTTTTTCCGGAAGAGGATTTCAGCTTCCCCTCTTTAAATTCGTGCATGACCTTTCCTACTTTGTCCTGAGCTTTTTCTGAATATTTAGTCTTGCTCATGATAAAAAATTTTAAGGTTTTGGCAGGGATACCCCTAGTTCATATACTTCAGCGTGCTTCAAATATTTTGAGCGTTCTCTGGAAGTTACCGATTCAAAATGATCATTTTTGATCACAATAATCGGATCTTCTGCATTCTCAATCTCGAAATTGGCCAGATATCTTTCATCTGGTGCATCCTGGCGTATTTTTGCCTTTATTTTCTGTAATTCATCTGCGTATTTTCTGAATCCGGGATCAGAAGAATGGATAAATTTATATTCGTCTCCGGCATATACATAGTAATGAAGTTTTTTTTCAATTAGTCCCGCTTCATGGGTAATCTGCGGATTATCATTTCCATCTTTAAAACCTACCTCTACCAAAGTTCCTCCTTTTTTGTTTGCACATTCTTCCGCATCTTTGAAACTTGAAAATCCAGTATAAACAATCTGATCAGCTAAAACATAGCGGTTCAGTTTCTGGTTGTATGCATTCGTTTCCATAATTATTATTTTAATTTTGATATACCGTTATATATTCAATTTTTTTGCCAAAACCTGCAGAAAAAAAGCTTTTTTGTCCATTTAATAAAATTATTATCTTTGAGATCCATTAAAATTAGAAATGAAAAAACTACTCTTAACTCTTACTGTAGCCGTAGCATTCCATAATGTATCTGCACAGGAAATTACTTTAGATAAAATATACTCAGGATATTACCGTGGAAAAGGCATTGCTGGTATTACATCCATGAAAAACGGAGAAAATTATCTGGTCATTGAACCGGCCGGAATTGCTAAATATTCTTACAAAACTTCACAAAAAGAAGGAAATATTGTAGACGGTAAGTTTGAAAGCTATGAATTTTCTGATGATGAGTCAAAAATTCTTCTTTTAACCGAAAGCCAGCCTATTTACAGGCGTTCTTTTCTTGGAAAATTTGATGTAAAAGATTTAAAATCGGGTAAAACCATCAGCCTGAACGAAGGTAAAACAGTTCAGGAGCCCAGATTTTCTCCTGATGCCACGAAAGTAGCATTCATCTCTGAAAATAATTTATTTTACCAGGATCTCGGTACCGGAAAAATCACCCAGATTACCAATGACGGTAAGAAAAATTCCATTATCAACGGACTTGCAGACTGGGTATATGAAGAGGAATTCGGGCATGCAAGACAATATGAATGGACAAAGAATTCGGATGCCATTGTATTTGTAAAATCCGATGAAAGCCAGGTTCCGGAAATCTATATCCCAATCTATGGAAAGACGCTTTACCCGAAAGAAATGCGTTATAAATATCCTAAGGCAGGAGAAAAAAACTCTATCGTTTCCGCACAGCTGTACCGGCTTGATACGGGAAAAACAATGCCAATCAACCTGAGTTCTTTCAAAAATTATTATATCCCGAACGTTATCCAGACTGCAAAACCTGACGAAATGGTTCTGGTAACTTCTGAAAGAATTCAGAATGCTTCCGATATTTTAAAGGTGAATACCAAAACCGGAGCCGTTCAAAAACTGTTCACAGAAACTGATGAAAAATGGATCGATACGGACAGCCCTACCTTGGAGTTCCTTGAGGATGATTCTTTCCTTTGGGCTTCTGAAAGAGACGGAAACCGCCATCTGTACTGGTATGACAAAGATGGGAAGCTTAAAAAGCAGATTACTAAAGGGAATTGGGAAGTAACCGATTATTACGGATTCAATCCGAAATCTAAGGAAATTTATGTTCAGACCACTGAAAAAGGAAGCATTAACAAGGTAGTTTCCAAAGTAAATATTGAAAACGGAAAATCCCAGCTTATTTCGAATGCGGAAGGTAACAACTCTGCCAACTTCAGCAAAAACTACAATTATTTCATCGAAACATCTTCTACCGCTGCAAAACCTTACACTTTTGTTTTAAAGGACGGAAACGGTAAAGCAGTAAAAGAGCTTCAGAATAATAATGAACAGCTTCAGAAATTAAAAGCTGATAATTTTGTAGATAAAGAATTCATCACCATTCCAAATGGCGCCGGTGACCAGATGAATGCATGGATCATGAAACCTAAAAACTTTGATCCGAATAAAAAATATCCGCTGTTCATGTTCCAGTATTCAGGTCCTGGATCTCAGCAGGTTGCCAATTCGTGGGACAATGGAAATGCTTTATGGTTTAATCATCTGGTTCAGAAAGGTTATATCGTTGCCTGTGTAGATGGTCGTGGAACAGGCTATAAAGGAGCCAAGTTCAAAAAGGTTACCTACCTGAATATGGGTAAATATGAAATTGAAGATCAGATTACTGCAGCAAAATGGTTCGGAAGCCAGTCCTATATTGACAAAACAAGAATCGGAATGTTTGGATGGAGCTACGGAGGTTATATGACCAGTCTGGCTATGACCAAAGGTGCAGATGTTTTCAAGGCAGGAATTGCAGTAGCACCGGTTACCAACTGGAGATATTATGATTCCGTATACACAGAAAGATTCATGAGAACCCCTCAGGAAAACGCTGACGGATATGATAAAAATTCTCCAACAGAGTACGCTAACTTATTAAAAGGCAAATTCTTGCTGATCCACGGAACTGCTGATGATAACGTACATTTCCAGAACTCCATGGAATTCTCTGAGGCTTTGATCCAAAACAAAAAACAGTTTGAATTTATGGCTTATCCGGATAAAAACCACAGTATTTATGGAGGGCAGACAAGACCGCAGCTGTACCAGAAAATGACGGATTTTATCTTGAATAATTTATAATTTCTTTTAAACAAATTTTCAAAACCTCTCAATTACCTTGAGAGGTTTTGTATTTATTTTATTAATCATTTTCATAAAATATTATTTATTTTATCAATTAAAATTAAAAACTTATTTTTGGGAAATTTGAAAATTGATTATATGAAGACTAAACATCCTAAAGGCCTGCCCTTCCTCTTTTTCACAGAAATGTGGGAACGTTTCGGGTATTATCTGATTCTTGGAATCTTTGTTCTTTATGTCATTGAGCCTACCGGACTGAAAGGAGGACTTGGACTTCCGGACAAAACTGCTGATGATATTTTCGGAACCTACATTGCTTTAACTTACCTGACCCCTTTCCTTGGAGGTTTTTTGGCTGACAGGGTTTTAGGGTATATTAAATCTATTTATCTAGGAGGAATACTGATGGCAGCCGGTTATATAGGAATGGGCGTTTTCAAGGAGCTTCCTCTTTTTTACGGTTCCCTGGCATTAATCATCATTGGAAACGGTTTCTTTAAACCTACCATTTCCACCCTTTTAGGAAACCTTTATTCAGAAGAACCCTATAAAGCCAATAAAGACTCCGGTTATAATATTTTCTACATGGGGATCAATATCGGGGCCTTTATCTGTAATATTATTGCAGCTTTCATGCGTAATAAATTCGGATGGGGAGAAGCCTTCATTACCGCAGGAGTGGGTATGCTAATTGGAATGATTATTTTTACCATCGGAAGAAAACACTATATCCATGCAGCACAGATGAAACCTGTACAGGAAGGTGATACAAAACTTTCTGAAATTTTAATTAAGGTTTTCGTCCCTGCCATTGCAGTTGGGGCCATAGGATGGTTCATCCCGGGAAATATTTTTGGAAGTGACAGTACGGACGCCTTTATTTTTGCCTGTGTTCCTGTGATTTATTTTTATGCTTCCCTTTACTTTAAGGCCAAGCCGGAAGAGAAACCGTCAATCGGAGCTCTTCTTTCTGTGTTTCTGATCAGTATGTTCTTCTGGGCAGTTTTCAAGCAGAATGGTACAGCTCTTACAAGATGGGCCAATTATTATACGGACAGAAGTGTTCCCGCTTCTTTGGAAAAACCTCTTGAGAACATTTATATGGTAGAAGGAAAGAGTTATGAAGACAAGGAAGTTCCTGTCTACGATAACCAGTTTCAGTCTCAGAAAGATAAAGACGGAAATACCATTAAAGAAAACGGGAAAGATGTATACTTCAAAAATATCTCCGCTGAACAGCGCGCTACTTTAGAAAAGAATCCGGAAACTAAGGTCTATTTATATAATACGGAATTATTTCAGTCTATCAATCCTTTCTGGGTAATTGCTTTAACACCCGTTATTGTAGGATTCTGGGCTTTATTAAGAAGAAAAGGAAAAGAACCTCTAACGCCTACCAAAATTGTATTGGGATTATTTATCTCCGGATTATCTTGCCTTGTGATGGTTCTTGCCGTGATGGCCGGGGATAATGGGGCTGTAAAAGTTTCACCATTATGGCTGGTTGCTGGTTATGGAGTCATTACAATCGGGGAACTATGCCTTTCACCTATGGGGCTCTCTTTTGTGTCCAAACTTTCACCAGCAAGAATTACAGCTTTGATGATGGGAGGCTTTTTCCTTGCCAACTCGGTAGGAAATAAGCTTTCAGGAATCCTGGCCAGTACCTGGTACAGCTATGACAACAAAATGAATTACTTCCTTGTTAATTTTGCGTTGTTAATATTTGCTACACTTTTAGGACTGTCTATGTTAAAAAGACTAAACAGGATCATGAAGGAAAAAGGGCATTAATCCTTATTTATCATAAAGAATATCAAGCTGTAGAATCATTCTGCAGCTTTTTTATTTAAATATAAAATTAAAACCTTGCCAAAAACCCAAAAAAAACTATATTTGTCAGTCTTAACAAAAATTAACAATAGAATGGATAATACTGAAGCATTAAGTCCGAAACCGGATGAATTTGTAGAGAACAAGAACTCAAGGCATCCGAAAGGATTGTGGGTTCTTTTCGGAACAGAAATGTGGGAGCGTTTCAACTTTTATGGGATGAGAGCACTTTTAACGCTCTTTATGGTAAATTCCTTATTGATAAAAGAAGCGGATGCGGCAATCATTTACGGTGGATTTTTAGCTTTATGTTATTTAACACCTCTTTTAGGAGGTTTTATTGCAGATAAATATATCGGAAACAGAAATGCCATCTTAATCGGTGGATCTTTAATGGCTATTGGCCAGTTTCTATTGTTTATAAGTGCTTCTACTTTCTCTGCCGATCTTGGCAGCTCTAAAATGATTATGTGGCTGGCTTTATTCGTTATCATTTTTGGTAATGGATTTTTTAAGCCTAATATTTCCTCAATGGTGGGAAGCCTCTACCCTAAGCAGGAAAAATCTAAATTAGATTCTGCTTTCACCATTTTCTATATGGGGATCAATATCGGAGCATTCCTTGGACAATTTATCTGTCCGTACGTAGGAGATGTGAAAGATGCTGCTACCGGAGTAAGAGATATTTTTGCGTTCAAATGGGGATTCTTAGCAGCTTCAATTGCAATGATCATCGGAACAGTAACATTCTTTATCCTTAAAAACAAATATGTGGTAACGCCGGAAGGAAGACCTATCGGTGGATTACCAAAAAACAATACAAGTGCAGATTTCGAAGAAGGGGAAACTCAGACAGCAAAATTCTCAGGAGCTTCTTTAGGTATTACCGGAGTTATATTTGTTGTTTTATTCTTCGCTTTCAGATATTTACTGGTAGGAGAATTTGGATTTAACTCTGTAGAAATGGGGCAGATGATCAAAGGAATTATTTATCCTTTCATTTATGCAGCCGGTATTTCCCTGGCATTCCTGATCATGACTTCTGCAGAAAACAAAATAGAAAGACAGAGAATCTGGGTAATTTATATTGTATCCTTCTTTATTATTTTCTTCTGGGCAGCTTTCGAACAGGCAGGATCTTCATTAACGTTTATCGCGGATAACCAGACAGACAGAAACATCTTCGGCTGGAATATGCCGCCTTCAATGGTTCAGATCTTTAATGGTATTTTCGTAGTACTGTTAGCGGTTCCATTCAGTTTAACATGGGATAAACTAAGAGCAAAAGGAAAAGAGCCGGTATCTCCTTTCAAACAAGCAATGGGTCTTGCATTAATTGCCCTTTCTTACTTCATCATTGCACACAATGTAAAAGATCTTGGAAATTCAGGATTATTGGCTATTAAATGGTTAATGCTTCTATATTTCATCCAGACTTGTGGTGAGCTTTGCTTATCTCCAATTGGTCTTTCTTTGGTTGGTAAACTGGCTCCAAAAAGATTTGCATCCCTGTTATATGGTGTTTTCTTCATTTCCAATGCTGCGGGTTATGCCCTGGCAGGTTCATTGGGAGCTCTTATCCCTGCAACAGGTGATAAGTTTAAGAAAGCAGAAGAAATCGGAGTTAATCTTCAGGATGTCTTAGATAAAAAAGTAACCCTTACTGCTGATCAGGCAGCGGCATTTGAGAAAGCTCAGTTGCCATTGCACAATCCTACATTTGCAGGATTTGAGATCCATAACCTATTTGAATTCTTTATGGTATTCGTAGTACTTTGTGGTATTGCATCCGTAATTTTAGCATTCCTTTCTCCAATCTTAAAGAAAATGATGCACGGTGTGAAATAACTGTATCAATAAATATAATAAAACCTCTGCCAAGTCAGAGGTTTTTTTTATTTTCGTATGATGGAAATTTCCGAAGATTCTTTATTCCAGTCCGTAAAGGAAATTATTAGGCAGTCGCGCGAAAAAGTATTTCGGATCGCGAATTCTACTTTATTGCTTACTTACTGGCAAATAGGAAAACTGATCGTGGAAGATGAACAGCAGGGAAAAGAACGTGCTGAATACGGAAAGCAAACGTTGAAAAATCTTTCTAAAAAACTTTCTCTGGAATTTGGGAAAGGTTTTGACTATACCAACCTTTCCAATATGCGTAAATTTTATAATGCTTTCCCAATTGTTGACACATTGTCTCTACAATTGAGCTGGTCTCATTACAGGTTACTTTCCGGACAGGAAGATAAATCAAAAAGAAACTATTATCTCAATGAAGCTGTACAAAACAACTGGAATGTAAGAGACTTGAAGAGACAGATCAACTCGCTTGCCTACGAAAGAGTTCTGGAACACAAGAAATCTCCGGCTGAAAACATCCACAGTTTATTAAAAGACCCTTATATATTTGAATTTTTAGGTTTAACAGCCGATCAAAAAATATCAGAAAAAGAAATTGAAACTGCCATCATTGATCATATTCAGAAGTTCCTTCTGGAATTCGGGAAAGGATTCGCTTTTGTAGCCCGACAGCAGCATATTTCCACTGATACTTCAGACTTTTATATAGACCTCGTTTTTTACAATTATATTTTAAAATGCTTTGTCATTATCGACCTTAAGACCGGAGAACTCTCCCATCAGGACATCGGGCAGATTGATATGTATGTAAGAATGTATGACGATTTGAAACGTGGCGAGGGCGATAATCCTACCATTGGAATTCTACTCTGTTCAGAAAAAGATGAAACCATCGTTAAATATTCTGTTCTGAATGACAAAAACAACCTCTTTGCCAGCAAATACCTTCTCTACTTACCAAAAGAAGAGGAATTAAAAGAAATCATAGATCAGGACAGAATCCGTTTTGAACTGGATCAGAACAATAATAAACAACCCTAAATTAAATTATATCATACCCAATTATGAGCTTAACTCTAGAAGAAATACAAAATTTTAAAGGAAAATATCCTAAACAGATCTGGAGCCTGTTTTTCTCTGAAATGTGGGAGCGCTTTTGTTTCTACGGAATGCGTGGAATGCTGGTTTTCTTTATGATCTCACAGCTTAATTTCCATGAAAAAGAAGCCAACCTCCAATATGGCGCTACCCAAGCGTTCGTATATGCCTTTACTTTCGTTGGTGGTCTTTTCGCCGATAAAATCCTTGGATTCAGAAAATCTCTCTTCTGGGGCGGGCTTCTAATGATCGTCGGAAGTTTGATTCTGGCAACCGATCCACACAAATTCTTTTTCTTAGGAATTGCATTTACTGTAGTGGGAACAGGATTCTTCAAACCCAATATCTCATCTATGGTCGGGCAGCTTTATAAACCTAACGACTCACGTGCTGATGCCGGATTTTCTCTTTTTTATGCAGGAATCAACCTTGGAGCCTTACTTGGTGGATATTTATGTATTGCTATTGGAAAAGGAGAAGTATTGAGCAATACTATTCCGGAAGGAATGAGATGGAATATTGCCTTTGGACTGGCTGCAATAGTGATGGTCATCAGCCTCATCAACTTTATTTTCACCCAGAGAACACTGGGAACCATTGGGCTTCAACCAGGACATCCTTTGGCAGAAGTGAAATCTGAGCCCATCCCGAAATGGAAAGAGTACGGCGTGTATGTACTATCTCTCATTTTTGTTCCGATTATTATGACAATGGTAGCCAAAACGGAATACACGGATTATTTTATGTGGACCATCGGCCCTTTGACATTGATTTATCTATTCTATGAAATGTCTAAAGTAACCGCATCAGAACGTAAAAAGCTTTGGGCTGCTTTAGTTTTCATCATTTTCTCTATTTTATTCTGGGGAATCTATGAACAAAGTGGTGGCTCATTAAGTATTTTTGCTGCTAAAAACCTTAATAAGGACCTTTTCGGACTGGATCCGAATGGAGTAAATAATTCAGGAGGAGCATTTTTCATTATTTTCCTTGCCCCACTTATTGGGCTTCTTTGGATTTGGCTGAATAAAAGAAAAATTGAACCTAATACTATTGTTAAATTCGGTTTAGGATTTATTTTTCTTGGAATTGGTTATTATGTTTTATTTGCAACCAGGCTTTTTGCCGATCTTCAGGGAATAACATCACTGAACTTCTTCACACTGGCACTATTGATTATTACTCTTGGAGAACTTTGTCTTTCCCCGATCGGATTATCGATTATGACGAAGCTTTCCACCAAAAACCTGCAGGGAATGATGATGGGAATGTGGTTCCTGGCTTCGGCTTACGGACAATATGTTGCAGGGATTATAGGAGCAGGACTTGCCACTGCCAAAGAAGGATCTACTAACTATGATGCTTTGATCACTTACACCGATGGATATAAACAATTGGGTTTGTATGCGGTAATTGCCGGTGTGGTATTAATTTTGATATCTCCGTTCGTGAAAAAATTAATGCAGGATGTAAAATAATGTAAGCAGATTATGCTTATTTTTATGTTAAATATCAAATTATGAAAAAAATTATAAGCATAATACTCTTATTTTTAGTTAGCTTCAGTTTTGCCCAGGTAAAATGGATGACCATTGAAGAAGCCTTAAAAGCCCAGAAAGAAAATCCGAAAAAAATTCTGATCGACTTTTATGCAGACTGGTGCGGCCCATGTAAGATCATGGATAAAAAAACATATGGTCATGACATCATTGCCCAGATCTTAAATGAAAATTATTATCCCGTAAAATTTAATGCTGAAGAAAAAAAATCTATTGAAGCTTTTGGGAGAACATTTTCCAATGACAATACCGAGCATAAAAAAGGAAGAAATTCCCTGCACGAATTCACTCAGTATATGAACGTTGCTGCAGTTCCGAGTACGGTATTTCTCGATGAGAACGGCGGGCCCATTACTATCCTTCAGGGAGAGTTATCTGCAAAGGAACTGGAACCTTATTTAGAATTTATCTCTAAAGATCTGTTTAAAAAGATCCGTTCCAGAGAACAGTGGGAAGATTATCAGAAGAAATTTAAATCTAAAATAAAAGACTAAACCTTACAACGGCTTTCAAATTGGAAGCCGTTTTTTGATTTTATTTTAGAGAAAAATTTTAATCTTAAGCCTATTTTCCCGAAATTAGGGCTCATTTTTAAAATGACTTTAGAGACCTCTATAGAATATGTAAAAGGAATTGGTCCTGACAGAGCCAAACTCATCAAAGGTGTGTTGGGCCTTTCCACTGTTGAAGACCTTCTGAACTTCTACCCTATCCGTTATCTGGATAAGAATAAAGTATACAAAATTTCCCAGCTTGAGGAAAGTGCCATTGAGGTACAGCTTAAGGGAAGAATTACGCAGGTTCAGGAAGTACAGACCGGAAAAACAAAAAGGCTTTCTGCAAAATTTAATGACGATACGGGAACAATGGACCTTGTTTGGTTTCAGTACTCAAAATGGCTGAAAGAGCAGATTCCGGTGAACCGTGAAGTTTATATTTTCGGGAAAATCAATGTTTTTAACAGGCAATTTTCCATGCCCCATCCTGAAATTGAAGCTGAAGAGAATAAAGAAAATGACAGCCGCCTGAAACCTATCTATCCCAGTTCGGAAAAGCTTACCAAAAGAGGTTTGAATCAGAGGTTTTTCCAGAATGTTTTAAGAAATATCTGCAAGGAGATTCCCAATCTTATCGAGGAGAATTTCCCCGAATATATGATCAGAGCTTTTAAGTTTTTATCCCGGCAGCATACTTTTTTGAATATGCATTTTCCAAAGGATATGGAACATTTTGAAAAAGCTGACAACAGGCTGAAATTTGAGGAATCCTTCTTTTTCCAGCTGGGTTACGCCCTCAAAAAACTCCATCATAAAAGCCATTCGCCAGGTAATCCGTTTCCTGTTATAGGAGATCATTTTAACGACTTTTACAATCATCATATTCCTTTTGATCTTACCAATGCACAAAAGAGGGTTTTAAAGGAGATCCGGGTGGATATGAAAAGACCTATCCAGATGAACAGACTTCTTCAGGGCGATGTAGGGTCCGGGAAAACGATGGTCGCTTTGCTTACAATGCTGATCGCTATGGATAATTGCTTTCAGAGCTGTATGATGGCTCCCACTGAAATCCTGGCGCAGCAGCATTACAACGGAATTAAAGATCTTTTAACAGAAACAGGTATTAATGTGCGCCTGCTGACAGGTTCTACCAAAACTTCGGAAAGAAAAATCATTCATGAAGAGCTGGTAAACGGAACCCTTTCTATTTTGGTAGGAACACATGCTGTTCTGGAAGATAAGGTAAAATTTAAAAACCTTGGATTAGCCATCATTGATGAGCAGCACAGGTTTGGGGTAGCGCAGAGAGCAAAATTATGGGCTAAAAATAAAATTCCCCCACATATTCTGGTGATGACCGCAACTCCTATTCCAAGGACGCTGGCCATGAGCTTTTACTCCGACCTCGATGTTTCTGTGATCGACGAAATGCCTGTGGGAAGAAAGCCCATCATCACCGCTCACAGACGGGAGAAAGACAGAACCTATGTATATAACTTCTGCAGGGACGAGATCAGAAAAGGAAGACAGGTTTATTTTGTTTATCCATTGATCGAGGAATCGGAAACTTTAGATTATAAAAACCTTATGGAGGGTCTGGATCATGTGATGAATGCATTCTCCGACTATAATGTCACAATGCTTCACGGAAAGATGAAGCCTGCTGAAAAGGACGCTGCAATGAATTATTTCGCCTCCGGGAAAGCAGAAATTATGGTGGCAACTACGGTTATTGAGGTAGGCGTTAATGTTCCGAATGCTTCTGTAATGGTTATAGAAAGTTCGGAAAGATTCGGGCTTTCACAGCTTCACCAGCTGCGGGGCCGTGTGGGAAGAGGGGCAGAACAAAGTTATTGTATTCTTATGACCTCAGACAAATTGTCGAAAGAAAGCAGAACCCGTATCAGGACTATGACGGAAACCAATGACGGATTCAAGATTTCTGAAGTCGATATGCAGCTCAGAGGACCGGGAGATATTTTAGGAACGCAGCAAAGCGGGGTTGTAGACTTTAAAAGACTCGATCTGGTAAATGATTCTGCCATTATCAAAACAACAAAAAATACGGTTGATAAAATCCTGGAAGCAGATCCGCATCTGACCAGGCCGGACAATCTGATTATTAAAAATTACTACTTGAAATACTATAAGGGAAAGAATAAATGGAGTAAGATTTCATAAAAAAACCGCGAAAAGAAAAATCTTTCCGCGGCCCCCTTATAAAACTGTTATTTAGAAGAAATTACTTTTTGATCTTTTAAAAAAATTTATTTTAATAGCAAGAACTAATATCTTGTGATTTGGTGTGAAAATATTTATATACTATTTGAATTTTTCAGTCCTGACTATTAAAATAAATTAAAAAAACAAAATGAATTATTTTTCCAACTGCTTATTATAAAAACTAACTGTTCAAGTTGAAGGAGTGGGAATGAAACGAATAAATACCCTCCAACTCTCTTAAGTTTTCATGATTGTACCGTTTTGTTTAAAGATCTTCTATGCTTTATAGCTGGAAATAAACATAATTCATTTTGTTAAAACTAACATTGTGACTTATATCTTGTTTCTTGTGAAATAATCTGTTTTCTTATCATCCATTGCTTTTATATATAACTAATTTGTGTTGCAATGTTTACATTTACAAAATTGACCATATTACATGGATTTCTTCTTATATTATTTTAATTATTAATTATACAATTTTCACTTTTGTGTGAATAGTATGTATTAAATATAAACTTTTTTCTAAAAAACCAAGTGTTGAAAAAACTTTATCCATCATACTTTCATGATAAAATTATCAATGTTCAATCCTGAAGAATGGTACTGCCAGTTAATCGTGATAATTTCTGTCATTGCCTTTTTCAGCCCTTCGTAAGTTTCCGGCTGTCTCATAAAAACATTAGCTCCGTCAACAAATACTTCTTCAATTTCAATCTCAGAAATCTCATGAGCATATACTACCGTTACTATGGTGCTGAATTTGGGATCTGCCTTAATTTCTTTCAGACAATCCATACTGCTTTTTCCCGGAATATCATATCTGATAAAGATTACTTCCGGAATAATGGCCCCGCAGCTTTTCAGATATTTCATAAGCCCTTCCCCATCGGAAAAAAATTGTGATTTCACGCCTATCTTTAAATCTTTGAAAATATTTTTAAAGAATATGATGTTTCCTTCGTCATTATCTACCGCTATTACATTCAGATATTCCTTATTCATACAGCATTCTTGAATTGATGGCTATCGCTTGCTTTTTTCTTCTTTTCATAACGATCTTCTGAAACTGGGAAGGCGTGATTCCGGTGGTATTTTTAAATTGGGTACTCAAATGGGCTACACTGGAATAATTCAGCTTATGCGCAATTTCTGTCAGACTCTGCTTATTATTCAGGATCAGCTCCTTGGCATATTCTATTTTCTGAAGAATAATAAAGTTTTCTATAGATGTGTATGCAACCTCAGAAAAAAGATTGGAAAGGTATCCGTAGCTGTGATTCAGCTTCTCAGCAATGTAAATAGACGCCTTAACGGGAACTGCATTTTCGGAAAAGACAAGTTCTACGATGGCATCTTTTATTTTCTGTACCAAAGCCGTTTTCTGGCTTTCTATGATTTCTATTCCGTAATCTTTAAGATTTTTCTTAAAAAGATTATGCTGTTCCTGGGTAAAGGGTTCATAGAATTCTACTTCGCCAAAGTTCAGAAGGCGATATTTCAGCCCATGCTCTTTTAGCTTTTCATCCAATACTTTCTTACAGAGAGCATTGAAATCAAATTTTACATACATTTTCATCCTGGTATAAGTGTGTTGAATTTCGGAGTAAATATAATAATTTATTTCATTTAAAAGTGAAATAGAATTATTTTTTTAACATAATATATAAAAAAGAAAAAACTCCTGCATATTGAATACAGGAATTTAAACACTAAGGATGAAAAAAATATACTGATAAAAAGCTATAAAAGCTCAAAACCAAGCATATGAATGTATTATTGAAAGTGATTTGGTTCTGATACAAAGATGAAGTAAAAAGAAACATCACTTGTTATAGAATTAAAATCAAATGTTACAGAATTTTAAGTCAATCATTTGTGAAATACATATTCCATTAAATAATCGTCCATAACGAAATTTCCGCCTATATCCAAAACCACTTCATCATATACTCTGTATCCCTGAGATTCATAGAATTTTTTAGCCGAATTCTCTTTATTTACATTTAATATAATTCTTTCGCCTCCGCTCTCAGATACTTTATCTTTTAAAAAGTTCAATGCCTCTTTTCCAAATCCTTTCCCTTTGCTTTCAGGAACTAAATAAATCCGATGCAGTTTTGTGGTTCCTGCCTCATAATTATTTTCATAACCGATAAAACCTTCAAAAGAATTATTATTTTCATCAAAAATGAGATAATAATGATAGTCAGGATTTTGAAGCTGATTTGAAATTTCTTCATCCGAATACATTTTATTAAGCATATATTCTATCTGTTCCTGGGAAATGATTCCCGCATAAGCACTCTCCCATGATCTTCTGGCCAAATCGCGGATCAATGGAATATCTTTTTCCGTTACTTCTGTTAATTTCATATTTTAAATTTTACGATTAAAAAAAGTGAAAAGCTTGGGCTTTTCACCTTTGATATTTGATGTCAACGATGAATCGCCAACGGTATATTTTTAAGATTGACTATTCACTTGTGAAGCAAATTTCACCAATTGACTGACTTATCCGATTTTCGCCATTTCCGCTTTGATCTTCGCATAAAGCCCCTCTGAAGCAGGAACTAACGGAAGTCTCAAATAGTTTTTAATGATTCCTTTTTCCGCAAGAACTACTTTTATCCCGCATGGATTTCCTTCTGCAAAAATCAGTCTTGTGATGTCAACTAATTTATTGTGGATTTCATAAGCCTCTTTCACCTTTCCTTCAAAAGCAAGCTGGACCATTGCGGAAAATTCTTTAGGATACCCCTGTCCGATGACAGAAATTACACCATCTCCACCAGCTAAAGTCACTGGAAGTGTATATTCATCGTCTCCCGAAACCAGTGAAAATCCTTCAGGCTTCTTTCTTAAAATATCAAAATACTGAAGAATATTCGGTGTCGCTTCTTTGATCATGAATAAATTCGGGAATTCATTGGCAAGACGGATCGTAGTATCAGCTTCAACATTCTGGCCTGTTCTTGACGGAACGTTATAAATGATAATATTTTTACCGGTAGATGCCAGCATTTTATAGTGCTGGTAAAGCCCCTCCTGATTAGGTTTGTTGTAATACGGGGATACAGAAAGTACAGCTTCGAATGCAGAAAGATCTGTTTCTTCAATCTGTTTTTTGACTTCAAGAGTATTATTACCGCCAATTCCTAAAACCAAAGGAAGACGTTTATTATTAACCTTAATGATATGCTCAACCACCTGTTTCTTCTCCTCATCAGAAAGCGTTGCAGCTTCTGCTGTAGTTCCCAAAACAACTAAATAATTGGTTCCGTTTTCGATATTATACTCAACAAGTTTTGTTAAACTGTCGAAATCAACGGATAAATCTTCATTAAAGGGTGTTACCAATGCAACACCTACTCCTTTTAAAATGCTCATCTGCTAGAATTATTTTTGCCAAATTTAATAATTTACGGCAAGAATTTGTAATAAATAATAATGTTTTATTATACATATAATTATATTTGCATATACTAAAAGATAGTATGGCATCGCTGCGACCAAACTCAGTTATAAAAAAACTATAAATACCGGCGATTACATATGACCTTTAAAAATAATTTGCAACATATGAAAAATAAATTCTTGTTACTAGGAATTGCTCTGGCTACACTCACTGCCTGCAAAACAGCATCCACGCTGCAGCTGGCTCAGGTTCAGCCCCAGAAAAACATTTCTATTAATAATGAGCTGAAAAATGATGAGGCGTTTGTAAATGTCATTGAACCTTATAAGCAGAAACTGGATAAAGAGATGAACCAAAAGATCTCTCACACTAGCGTAGATCTTACCAAACAAGGGGATAACAGCAATCTTGGAAATCTTTTGGCCGATTACACTTTTGAAGGCGCTGACACATGGGCAAAAAAGAATCTGAATAAAAGTGTAGATGCCGCTCTGATCAATATCGGAGGAATACGTACTACAATCGGAAAAGGCGACATTCTCCTGAAAAGTATTTTTGAAGTAATGCCTTTTGAAAATGAGGTGATTATCGTAAGAATGAAAGGCTCAGACCTTCAGGGACTTTTTGACTATTATGCGAAAACTCAGGTCAACAACCCTGTTTCCCACTTATATATTGAAACCAATAACGGACAGCTCACCCAATCCCAGATCAGTGGCAAACCTGTAAACCCCTCGCAGGATTACTATATTGCCACTTCAGATTATCTGGCATTAGGCGGGGACAATATGAAATTCTTTTCCAAAGGGGAATCTATCTCCACGGGGATCAAACTAAGGGATCTCTTCATTGAATATTTTAAGAAAACTCCTGAAGTGGTTCCGAATACAGATATTCGTTTAAATTTTATCGGTAAGAAATAATGGATAGAAAAAGATTTTTAAAAGTAATAGGTGGCGGATCTTTAGCAGCAGCTTTAGCTCCCAATATGATGATGGCGGAAGAATTGAAATTCAATCCTTTTAAATCCGCAAATAAACTGACCATTCTTCATACCAACGATCAGCACAGCAGAATTGAACCTTTTGATGCAAGCTATACCAAAAATCCCAACCAGGGAGGCTTTGCAAGAAGAGCAAGCCTGATACAGCAGATCCGAAGCCAGGAAAGCAATGTTCTCCTTCTTGATTCCGGTGATATTTTTCAGGGAACCCCATACTTCAATTTCTTTGGAGGCGAGCTGGAATTTAAACTGATGTCTATGATGAAGTATGACGCTTCCACTATGGGAAACCATGATTTTGACAATAGCCTGGATGGTTTCTTAAAAGTGCTTCCCAATGCACAGTTTCCATTCATCTGTTCAAATTATGATTTTAAGAACACGGTTCTGGACGGAAAGACTTCACCATATAAAATCTTCAATAAAAACGGAATAAAGGTCGGAATTTTCGGTGTGGGTATCCAGCTGGATGGTCTCGTAGGCAAGAAACAGTATGGAGAAACCGTATATTCGGATCCTGTAGATGTAGCACAACACTATTCCAATTTCCTTAAAAACGAACAAAAATGTGATCTTGTCATCTGCCTTTCTCACATAGGCTATGATTACAAAGATGAACCTGATAAAATAAGCGACAAAATTCTGGCTGCCAAAACGGAAAACATTGATATTATCCTGGGCGGGCATACCCATACTTTTTTACCTGAACCACAAACATTTACCAACCGGCAAGGTAAAAATGTTCTGGTCAATCAGGTAGGATGGGCAGGTCTGCTTCTTGGCAGAATAGATTTTTACTTCGATGCAAATAAAAACGTAAAGCACATTTCCTGGAACAACCAGGCAATAGACAGCAGCATAACCGTATAATATGAAAAAACTCTCTTTAATCTCTCTGGGTATTTTTGCCTCCCTGCAATTCATGAATGCGCAGGTTATTTCATCAAAAAAATGGACGGATCTTTTTTCCTATAATAATGTCCTTGCCATGAAGGAAGACAATGGGAAAATAATTGCCGCCACCGAAAACGGGATATTTTATTATACCATTTCAACCGGGGAGATTACAAAGCTGTCAAAAGCTAACGGGCTGCATGATGTCAGCATATCTGCCTTTGATTATAATCCGCAGACTAAAATAGGGATTATAGGATACGCAAACGGTTCGATGGACGTTATTACCCCGCAAGAGATTAAATATATTGTTGATATTCCTATTGCAACTGGTTATAACGGAAGCAAAAAGATTAATCATATTTCTATTACAGGAGATCAGGCTGTAATATCTGTAGGCTATGGAGTTTCTATATTTAACATTAATAAAAAAGAATTCGGAGATTCTGCATTCTTTGTGAGCGGCGGCGTATATGAAGCCAGTAATGAAGCAACCCTGTTCGGAAATAAAGTCTACTCCGTAACAAATACCGGCCTTAAAAGCCACGAAATGAATACTACATTTCCGGTGTTTTCTACATGGGCAAATGAAATCCCAGGATCATATAAGCATATTGACGCTGAATCATCCCTTATATTTTCCTCTGCAACATCAGCATACATTTACAATAACGGTACCGGTACGCCATTACCTGCCAGCTTTTCAAATATTCAGGATATTGTCATCAACGCCAGCAATATTGTAGTAACGGATAACAGAATATATACTTTTGGATTAAACGGAGTATCACAGAATGCCGTAAGCGTAGGAGAAGACTGTAATACAGCAATTACCGCCGGCGGGAAAATATATGCAGGAACGATACTGTCCGGAATAAAGGAAGAAAGTGGAACTACATACAAACCATCAGGTCCATACTCTAACTCTTCCTATAAAATCAATTTGTATGATAATAACCAAATGCTGGTATCATCAGGATCCAGAGTGAACAGATACAACCAGCCAGGGGACAATCCAAAAAAACCTGGATTTTATTATTTTAATGGCACAGAGTGGCTGCGTTCCTCTTTTTTTTCAACAACTACCGTACCAATAAATGTATTGGATGCCGTATTCAATCCGGCTGATAACAGTGAAGTGTTCTTTACTAATTATACGGTTACTGCGCAAGGTATCTATAAAATGAAGTACAACGCCAGCAGTAAAGATTTTGATTTTGTAAAGCGATATGACCTAGGGTCACCCGGAGATTTTTCTCACCGTCCTGTAGGTTTTGCGCATGATCCGCAAAATAATCTTTTTGTTTCTTTCGGTTTCAACTACGGCAGTCCCTCTATAGGTATTTATGACAGAGGAACTGATGATTTTGTCATAAAAAAATTCGGGATAACGAGTGACGGTGCACAAACACCGGTTTATTATGAAAATATGCTATGGTTCCCGCTTCCAAGAACTAATAATTTTATTGTATACGATTATAAAACCCCTACCAACCTTTCGGATGACTCGGATTATATTTTAAAAGATACCAATGGCTTTGCAGGAAACTCAAAAGGAACTTTATCTGTAGCTTTCAGCAAATCCGGAGACGCCTGGATTGGTACCGACAGTGGGTTAAGAATATTGCCTAATGCTGCTACAGCAATAAAAGATCCTAACCCTACAGTAGAACCTATCATTATTGAACAGGGCGGACTTGGAGAAGAACTTTTCAGGGATGGACAGGTATTGCAGATAGAAGTAGATGCCGGAGATTACAAATGGCTTTCTGTAGACGGAGGAGGAGTATACTATCTTTCTTCCGATGGACAGCAGACTATAAAGCATTTTACAAAAGAAAACTCACCCCTTCCTACCAATTCCGTTACCGATATAAAGGTTGACAGAAAAACAGGAAAGGTTTATTTCGTCACTTTTAACGGTATTGTGGCCTATCAGGGAGATGTTGCTGATGTGAATGCCAACTTCGGGAATGTAGTGGTTTATCCTAATCCTGTTGTGTATTCGAACTTTAAAGGAAAAGTAACCATTAAAGGACTTGCGGAAAAAACAAATATCAGAATCACAGATGCAGCAGGAAATGTAATTCACTCTGCAGTAGCCAGAGGGGGTTATTATGAATGGGACCTCAATAATCAAAAAGGCACCAGAGTAGCTTCAGGTATTTATTTTGTCCTGATGACGAATGAGGACGGGTCCGATAAAGCTACTGCAAAAATAGCTGTAGTTAATTAATGATTTCACAAAACGGATTTTTATTATCATTCATAAAATATGGTGAAAATGATGCGGTCCTGCATTGTTTTACAGAAGAAGACGGCTTTCAGACGTATTTCATAAAAGGTATTTATTCCAAAAGAAATAAAAAGAAAGCCCTGCTCCAGCCATTGAACATGCTTAATTTCACGGTTAATCCTGCAAAAGGAAACGGAATTCCATTGATTTCTAAATTTGAACTCGTGAAAAACCACGATATGTATATGGATATGGATATCAGAACCAATACTGTCATCTTTTTCATATCAGACTTTCTGAATCAGGTTTTGAGGCACGAAAATAAGAATCCCGGGCTTTTCTTTAGTATTGGTCAGTTTATAGACGAGCTGATGTCCAAAAACTACCAGTGCCATCTTCTGTTTTTAATTACAGTATTGAAAATCCAGGGAGTTGCTCCCCTGATGCATGACGGCCCCTATCTGGATCCGGAAACCGGAACATTTTCCGAGGTCCCCGCCCATCAGTTGTTCAATCATGAAATTTCCGGATTATGGAAAAAAATTCTCTGTTCAGAAAACCTTTATGCTACAAAAATTCATTCTTCGCAACGGAAAGATTTTCTGGACAGTATTTTAGTATACTATCATTATCACATCACAGATTTTAAGATCCCGGCATCGCTTGAAGTGATACAGCAGATCTTTGAATAGCAGATAATATTTAAGGATACAAAAATCACTTTCCCAACTGCTAACTTTTCACTTCTCCCGGCATTTCTGTTTCGGATTCAGCAATTTCTTTTTTGGAAAACCTTGGCTGGAGGATTTTTGCAATAAGTCCTGTCCATCCGGTCTGGTGTGATGCTCCTACTCCCCTTCCATTGTCTCCGTGGAAGTATTCGTAGAACAAAATATAGTCTTTAAAATCAGGATCGGTTTGAAATCTTTCGTACTGGCCATTTACAGGGCGTTTCCCGTTTTCATCCATTAAAAATATCTTAGAAAGCCTTTTGCTTAAAGAATCTGCAATCTGGTCCAGATTTGAATAATTTCCGCTTCCCGTAGGATATTCTACCAGGAAATCCGGACTGTAATAGAAGAAAAACCTCTGAAGACTTTCAATGATTAGAAAGTTGATCGGAAACCAAATGGGTCCGCGCCAGTTGCTGTTTCCTCCGAAAAGTCCACTATCACTTTCTGCAGGAGTATATTTCACACAATAATCTGTGCCGTTCAAATTGAGTGTATACGGATTTTGTTCATATTCTTTAGATAATGCCCGAACTCCGTAATCGCTCAGGAACTCTTCAGGATTTAGCATTCTCTTTAATAGCCTTTTCAAACGGTGACCGCGAAGCAATGAAAGAAGGTGCTTTGAGTCCTGGCCTTTTACTTCCCATCTAGACACAAGGGAAGCCAGTTCAGGTTTATTTTCGAGAACCCACTTCATTCTTTTTTTGAAATTGGGGAGCTTTTCAATCATTTCATCATCAATAACCTCAACAGCAAACATAGGGATCAGTCCTACAATGGTTCTTAATCTTAAATACATATGATTTCCGTCATCGGAACTGATGGCATCGTAGAAAAATTCATCTTCCTCGTCCCAAAGACTGAACTTTTCGTCCCCCATATTATCCAGTGAATTGGCAATGGAGAGGAAATGTTCAAAAAACTTCATGGCCATTTCTTCATATACATTGTTATATAAAGCCAGTTCAAGGGCAATTCGCATCATATTAAGGGCAAACATGGCCATCCAGCTCGTTCCGTCGGACTGTTCCAGCTGCTCACCGTTTGGAAGCGTTAAATTTCTGTCGAAAACACCAATATTATCAAGTCCTAAAAATCCTCCTTCAAAAATATTATTGCCATTGCTGTCTTTTTTGTTTACCCACCATGTAAAATTCATGAGCAGTTTTTGAAAGGCACTTTCCAGGAATTGGAGATCGGGTTTTCCTTTGATATATTCATCAATTTTAAAAACCCGGAAAGCTGCCCACGCATGAACCGGAGGATTAACATCGCTGAAATTCCACTCATAGGCAGGAATCTGTCCGTTTGGATGCATATACCATTCGAACAGGAAAAGTTTCAGCTGGTGTTTGGCAAAATCCGGGTCAATAAGTGAAAAACTGATTGTATGAAATGCCAGATCCCATGTCGCATACCAGGGATACTCCCATTTATCAGGCATTGAAATGATATGTTCATTATTGAGATGCTTCCAGTCGTAGTTCCTGATTTTTTCCCGGGATTTGGGAGGCGGCATTTCAGCAGGATCTCCTTTCAGCCATTTTTCAACATTATAATGATAAAACATTTTGTTCCACAACATTCCTGCAAAAGCCTGTCTCTGAACTAATTTTTCATCGTCTGATGATATGCCTTCCTGAATTTCAGCATAAAATTCATCTGCTTCTTTTTTTCTGAGTTCAAAAATAGCTTCAAAATCGGCAAAAGGGTCTGTTAAATCCTTTTCCGACATTCTGAATTCAAAAATTTTTGTTTCTCCCGCTTCCAATGTTTCATCAATAAAGAAAGAAGCTTTGGTCCCGGTACTTTTAGGGTTCACAGCCTGTGAGTTTCCGTTAATAACAAAATCATTAATTCCGTCCTTACAATATCTTGATTGATTCGGAGATTTGTAGAGCCTTTCTGTATTGGTCTCATTATCACAAAACAATGTCTTCAGGGACTGTTTCGCATATACATTCCTGATTTCTATATCCTTATGGCTGACGGTTATATGCTCTGCGTCTTCACTGTTAAGCATTGGCAGATAGTCATCGTAGCCCCAGCTCCATGTATTTCTGAACCATACCGTAGGCAGTATGACAATAGGAGCTTCTTTTTCGGATTTATTGACTACAGTAAGCTTAATCAGGATATCATGTTCACTTTCTTTGGCATATTCAATGAACAGATCAAAGTATTCATTCTGATCAAAGATTCCTGTATCAATCAGTTCATATTCAGGTTCATTTTTATTTCTCTCTGCATTTACTTTTAAAAGATCTTCATACGGAAAAGGATTATGCGGATATTTATACAGCATCTTCATGTAAGAATGCGTAGGAGTAGAATCGAGATAATAAAAATATTCCTTGACATCTTCCCCGTGATTTCCCTGCCCGTTGGTAAGCCCAAAGAAACGCTCTTTCACCATTTTATCTTTTTTATTCCAGAATCCTATGGAAAAAACCAGCTGCTGAAGATCATCACAAATACCACAGATTCCTTCCTCGCCCCAACGGTAGCTTTTGGCTTCTGCAGTATCATGGGTGGTATAATTCCATGCATCTCCATTTTCACTGTAATCTTCGCGGACAAGCCCCCATTCACGGTTACTGACATAGGGTCCCCATTTTTTCCATGCTATTTCTGAAAGTCTTTGTTTTTCGGACATGTGTTTTTTGTAAAATTTATTGGTAATAGAGACAAGAATAAAGAGAAAAGACTTAAGATATCAGACATCAGATTTCAGATGATTGAAGATGCCTCTTAATTACCGTCAACCAGTAACTAGCAACTCCTCAACCCTAAAATGATCAATCCTGAAATTCCGTCTATCCTCCTGTAGAAAAGCTTTCAAAAGTGGTCATCGCCCCGTCTACAAATATGCTGGTTCCTGTAATATAATCGGCGAGATCACTTGCTAAAAAAGCAGCTAAATTACCGATATCCTGTGGCTGCCCAATCCTGTTGTAAGGGATAAGGTTTAAAAGTGAATTTAATGCCTGAGGTGTACTCCACGCATCTTTATTGATAGGGGTCTGAATAGCACCCGGACAGATAGAATTCACCCGGATCTTATCCGCTCCATATTCCTGGGCAAGGGTTTGCATCAGCATTCTGATGGCTCCTTTACTGGCTGCATAATTAGCATGCCCTGCCCAAGGGATAATTTCATGAACGGAACTGATATGAATGATTTTTCCGCAGGCAATGGATCGGGATGGATCTATGCCGCGACGCAGGAATTCTTTGATGGCCTCTCTTGCACAAAGAAACTGCCCGGTAAGATTGACACCGATTACTGCATTCCACTGATCGAGAGTCATGTCTGTAAATTTGGCGTCTTTCTGAATCCCAGCGTTATTGATCAGAATATCCACAGTCCCAAACTGTGAAACAGTATCCTGAAACATTTTAATTACCTGGTCTTCTTTGGAAACATCGCACTGATACGTAATCCCGGTTCCGCCGGCATCTGTAATTTCTTTTAAAACGGCCTGTGCTTCTGTCAGAGATCGTTCCGAAGAGTGATTGACTACTACGGCAGCTCCTGCAGCTGCAAGAGATTTTGCAATTCCTGAGCCTATTCCACTGGAGGCACCTGTAACAACAGCCACCTGATTTTGAAGGGATATTTCCATATTTTTTATTTGTATTTCACTCAAAGTTAATGGAAAGAATCAAGCCAAACAGAAAATCTGGAATTAAAATTTTCTTAAAGTTTTTTATACATGAGATATTGCGGACCGCTTCTTCCTATCCTGCTTTTCCCTTCGTACAGGTAGCCAGTTTTAAGATAAATCTGATAGGCGGAAATATTCTTCTGGTTTACTGCAAGAACAATTTCATCACAATTCGGGAAATTTTCTCTCACAAAACGGTCTACCTGCAACATTGCCGCTTTCCCGATTCCTTTTCCCTGTAAATTGGGGTTAACGGATAAAGATCTTAATAAAACCGATTTTTCATTGTCGCTAAGGTCCAGTTTATCCTCCCCAAAATCGAGCACAAAAAAACCGGCAGGTTTTTCATCCTGAAGAATGGTAACTGCCGATGCTTTACGATCATTTCTTTGTTTAATTCTTTCCAGAGCCTTCTCAACTGTTGAAGTATACTGCTGCTGATTTTCATCCAAAGCATAATCAAGCTCAGGGAAATCAGATATCTCGAAAAACTTCAAACTGACCATATTTTAATGATGATAAATATCCTGGTACATTACTCCTGCCCTGATCTCTACAGGAAGTTTATTTTCCTCAGGAACAATCGGGCAATTGTAGTCGTAAGCATTATATGCACAATAAGGCTGATAGGATTGGTTGAAATCCAGAATAATTGTATTGCCTTTCGGAATTTTCAGATCCATATATTTTCCGCCGCCGTAGGTTTCTTTTTCGTTGGTGGCATCACGGAAGGGAAGAAACAGATAGTCTTTATATTTTTTCTGCTTCATCAGATCAAGACTTTGATATAAAGTAAGGGTATAAGATTTCCCATCCAGCTGAAATGTGGCTTTCCCATATTCACGATAAGACTTGGTTTTTCCGGAAGAGGTAGGAAGATCAAAAGGCTGAGGATTTGTAGTCTTCACCAGTTTGGCAGTAACCCTGTATTTTAAATCAAACGGAAAGAAAGGATGCCCTTTAAAGTTGGTAAAATTATCTCCCTTTAAAGGCGTTTCCTTAGGGTTCAGATATTCAGCATTGAGTTCTTCCTGGAATTTCTTAACTGCTGTAACTTCCGGTGACACCATTTTTTGAGCAAAAGCAAAAAACGGAAAAAGCAAAATCAGGATCAGATATTTTTTCATCTTGATGCAAATTATACGTAAAACTAAGGATTTTCTATGGCACAAAAAGTTAAAATACTAATAAAAAGCACAATCTATTTTAAATAATCCGAATTCCATTTCTTTTAGCATATTTTTTGACCACCAGAGCACATGGACAGGAAGAAATTCATTAAAACAGGTTTATTGGCAGTATCAGGATTTTATTTTCTTAATTCTGAGCTGTTTCAGGCTGTACAACCCAAAACAATACAACCTGGTAAAGAGATCATAGAAGCACCAATACTTATTATCGGAAGCGGTTATGGCGGTGCTGTATCTGCTCTCCGTCTCTGTGAGGCGGGGAAAAAAGTCGTGATGCTGGAAATGGGTCTTAATTGGGAGAAATCCGGGATTCCGTTTTCCAATATGCTGAAACCCGGAAAAAGCGCAGCATGGCTGAAAAAGAAGACCATTGCTCCTTTTATGAATATTTTTTCTTTAACTCCATTCACGGGCACACTGGACAGGATGGATTTTGAAAACATCAATATCTGGGTAGGCAGAGGAGTTGGCGGAGGTTCCCTGGTTAATGGCGGAATGGCCGTTACTCCAAAGGAAAGCTACTTTAAGGAAGTATTTCCTGATCTGGATGCTGAAAAATTTTACAGCCATTATTTTCCAATGGTTCATAAGGAGTTGAAGGTCAATGTTATTGATGAGCAGTTTTTACAGGATTGTCCTTATTATCAATTTACAAGAGTAGGCGAAGCAGAGGCTCATAAAGCCGGATTTAAAACCATACGGGTTCCGAATGTATATGATTTTCAGTATATGGAGAAGGAATACAGAAATGAAGTTCCCCGGTCTGCTTTCAACACGGAAGTGATCTACGGAAACAATCACGGCAAAAACAGCCTGGACAAAACATATCTTAAAAAAGCCCTGGAAACTGGAAATCTTGAAATCCTGGATCTTCATCATGTTGAAAATATAAAACTAAACGGAGATAAAACCTATACTTTACAGGTCCGGCAAACCGATACTTCGGGAGCTACAGTTTCGGAGAAGGAATTCAACTGTAAAAAACTGATTCTTGCCGCCGGAACAATGGGAACTTTACAGCTGCTCCTGCATTCCAATGCAGTCAATGACTTTCCTGTTCATGATCAGATAGGGAAAAACTGGGGAAACAACGGCAATTTCATGACGGGCAGGAACTGGGTAAAACCTCTTTCGGGCGGAACAGGAGCTAAACAATCTACCATTCCTGTGGGCGGTATAGATAACTGGGAAGATAAGGAACATCCTTTTTTTACAGAAATAGCACCTCTTCCAATGGGAATGGATGTAGCAACAGCACTGTACCTTCTTATTAACAGGGTTGATAAAAAAGGGCAAGTTTCCTACGACCGAAACACCAGGAAAATCAGTTTAGACTGGGACCAGAGCAATACTGTCAAAATGAGGGAAAATGCCAACTATTTCATCAAAAAGATGAACAGGGCCAATGGCGGAACGAGAAGTCATTTTTTATTTAACAACGGTTTTGGGGCAGATGTATGTTATCATCCGCTGGGCGGCTGTGTACTAGGTAAAGCGACGAACGAATATGGAAAACTAAAAGATCACGACAATCTTTATGTTTTAGATGGTTCCCTAATTCCCGGAACCATTGGCGTTAACCCGTTTGTAACGATCACAGCCATTGCAGAATACTGCATTGAAAATCTGATCCGGCAGAATGAGTTTGCTTAAAATCAAGGTATTGATCTTACCTCATCGAAGTATTTCCTGATATCATTTTCCAGCTTCTGAGGATACTCAAATTTTAACTTTTCTGCTAAAATCATCCCAAGCTCATGTACTAAGTCTGCAGTGGCATATAAAGCACGCCAATTTTCTTCGATACTGCTTGCTGAGAAGGTTGCCTCTACCCTTCTCCAGAGTTCTTCGGGCAGGTATTTTTTGAAAAGACGGCCATGTTTATTTGTGGTGATATTTTCCCAGTTATGATTGCTGGCAATATACCATTCAATCAGAGGAACAAGATAATCTGTCCTGATCCCACCGGACATGAATTGAGCATAAAACAGGTCTTCGCGTTTAAGGCATTTTACCACATAGGTCGTATCCCACCAGAAATCATTCATCAGTTGCCTGAACTTCTTTTCCGTTGGTTGTTTGATCATAATGGATTGGTATGTAGGCAATTTCATATTTTCGGTCAGATGATCCTTATCAATCAAAACCTTATACCCAACATCCCAATCATCGGGAAGTGACTCTTCCTGAATTTCTTTTTCAAACTCTGATTTCTGATACAGCTTAAAATCCACTTTTACATGGTCTTTATAGAGTACCATTTTCATGGCATGCTTCCCGTCAAAATACGTTTCATCTTCTTCCAGCATTGAAATGGGCTCGCCAAAAAGATCAATCCATTTCCTGTCGGTCTCATAATCTTTCATATTTTCGAAAACGAGCTCTATATCCAGGTCGCTGAAATCATCTACCGGAGCATACGGGTTCACAAGCGAACTGGTAAGCAGTACGGTGCGGATGTCAGCGTTGTTTTCTGCCCAGCTGATGATCTGTTTTAATTTTTCCTCGCGTGCTGCCATCATATACTAATAAGATTCTGAAATTTTCACACGGTAAACATCCAGAGCATTTCTTTTGATGGATTCTACAAAGAATCCTCCTTCTTCCGGAATAACTTCTTTAAGGTCAAAACTTTTACAGTCTCTTGGCAAACCGGAAAACACCAGGGTAAACCAAAAATCCCTCATAAACGGTACAGGAGTCCAGTTAGGATAAATGCTGATATTTTCTGCATGAATCAGCTTGCTTTTATGCTCAGACTGATTGTCCAACAGATAAGTGGAGTTCCAGATCCTGATCAGGTTGCCTAAAAACGGAGATGCCGGAAAACAGCAGTGTACAATCACCTGCTTTTCCTCTTCTACTTTGGTTTGAAGGGATTCCAGGAGTTCTTTGGCGATGATGGGCTTTATAATAACTTCTTCCACCTTTTTATAGTCATCTATGTGAATAGTGAAACGTCAATGGTCAATTTTAATCTCACTCAAAATTCACTTGCGAAGCAAAATTGACCATTCACCATTCACTTTTTAATATTCCAGTTCTAATTTCTCTTTGGTGTAATTTCTAACCTTATCAGTAAGTTCAGGATTCTGAGCTAACTTCTGGCCATACGAAGGAACCATTTCAAGTAGTTTATCTTTCCATTCGCCGTGTAGTTTTTCAGGGAAACATTTCTCAAGCACATTCAGCATGGCAAATACTGCTGTAGAGGCTCCGGGAGAGGCACCAAGCAATGAGGCAATCGTTCCGCTTTTGTTGACAACCACTTCAGTTCCGAATTCCAGTTTTCCACCGTCCTTTTCATCTTTCTTGATAATCTGCACCCTCTGGCCTGCTACTTTCAGTTCCCAGTCTTCTTCTTTGGCATCTTTAATGAATTCCCTCAGATGCTGCATTCTTTGGGATTTTGTCATCGCTACCTGCTGAATAAGGTATTTAGTCAGCGGAATGTTGTGCCACCAGGCTCCAAATAATGATTTAAGGTTTTTAGTATTAACACTTTCAGGCAGGTCCAGGTAGCTTCCCTCTCTAAGGAATTTTGTGGAGAACCCAGCGAAAGGCCCGAAAAGGAGTGCTTTTTTACCATCAATGATTCTAAGATCCAGGTGAGGAACGGACATCGGCGGTGCATCTACTGTCGCCTGGGTATACACTTTGGCGTGATGCTTTTCTACCAGTTCCTGATTATGACTTACCAACCACTGTCCTGAAACAGGGAAACCTCCGTATCCTTCACTTTCTTTAATATCCGAACTGTCCAGTAGAGGAAGTGCATAGCCTCCGGCACCGATAAATACAAAATCAGCAACGACTTCCTGCTTATGATTGTGGATCCTGTCTTTTACTTTCATTTCCCATTTACCATCTTCCCGCGGGTCGATATCTTTTACTTCATGGTACAGGAATACTTCCACATTGGAATCTTCCAGCAGATGCCGTCCCATTTTTCTGGTCAATGTTCCGAAATTAACGTCTGTTCCCATATCCATTTTGGTAGCTGCCATTACTTCAGACTGATTTCTTTTGCTCATCACCAATGGAATCCATTCTTTAAGCTGTTCATGGTCTGTAGAATATTCCATTCCGGAAAACAAGACAGAGCCTGACATTTTTTCATGGCGTTTTCTAAGGTATTCAGCATCTTTTTCACCGAATACAAGGCTCATGTGAGGACAGGAATTAATAAATTCTTTGGGATCTTTTATGTATCCCTGGGTAACAAGGTATGACCAGAACTGTTTCGACATCTCGAACTGCTCTGCAATACTTTCTGCCTTTGTAATATCAATACTTCCGTCCGGTTTTTCAGGGGTATAATTTAGTTCACAAAAAGCAGAGTGTCCCGTTCCTGCATTGTTCCATGCTGCCGTACTTTCTTTGGCAAATCTGCCAAGCCTTTCAAATATGGCAATTTCAAGATTGGGATCAAATTCGTGAAGCAGCGTTGCTAAAGTGGCGCTCATGATTCCGCCGCCTATCAGTACAACGTCATATTTTGGTTTCGGTGTTCTGCTTGTAAGCGATTGTGGCATAATTCTAAATTTTATTTCAAATTTCGGGAAAAGTTTTATAAGTAAGAGTGGGTTTAACGATTTTAACACGTTAATTTTTATGATAAAAACAGTTTTTAAACAGGCAATAAAATTCTATGGATACTGTCAATAATCCTCTATTGAAATAGCTGATTAAACAGGCAAAATATCTACTGGGGTTCAAAACAAAAAAAACTTAAGCCCGAAAAGACTTAAGTTGTATTTTGATTATTCAGTATAAAACTTGAGTAAAACTACCTTTAATTCAATTTAGCAGTCAGTTTTTTGAACTGCTTCTCTGCATTTTTTCCTTCATAAAGAATAGCATAAACGGTATCGATGATTGGCAGTTTAAGGTTTTTCTGCTTTGCCGTTTTGTAAATGGAATCTGCCGCGTAATATCCTTCTGCCACCATATTCATGGACTGGATTGCAGATTTTACGGTGTAACCTTTCCCGATAAGGTTTCCTAAACTGCGGTTTCTTGAGAAAAGGGAATATGCAGTTACCAGCAGGTCTCCCAGATAAGCACTTTCGTTGACATCTCTCGGCGCTTCATATACAGCTTCAAGGAAGATTTCCATTTCACGGATGGCATTGGAAACAAAAACGGCAGTGAAGTTATCTCCATAACCCAATCCACTTGCTATTCCTGCTCCGATGGCGAAAATATTTTTAAGAATTGCGCTGTATTCATTTCCTAAGATATCTTTGCTGGAATGTACTTTAATAAAATCTGAACTGAAAATTCCTTCCAGTTTCTCAGCAGTTTCATCTTCCGCCGCAGCAACTGTAAGGTAAGAAAGTCTTTCCATAGCTACTTCCTCGGCATGGCATGGCCCTGCAATAACTGCCTGATTTCTGAAGCCTATTTTAAATTCATCCCTCAGATAGTGGGCCACCACATCATTTACTTTAGGAATAATCCCTTTAATAGCGGAAACAAAGATCTTGTCCCCATATTCACAGGTCATCTTATCCATGGTATCCGAAAGATAAATGGAAGGGGTCGCCAATACGATTACATTACAGGCGCTCACAAGTTCATTGATATCTGTGGTAAGTTTCAGACTTTTAAGATTAAAATTAACTGCCGTAAGATAAGACGGGTTGTGCCCGCGAAGTTCAATCGCTCCTTTTACGAATTCATTTCTTACACACCAGTGCACCGTTTTACAGTTTTCAACAAGCATTTTTACAATAGCAGTTGCAAAACTTCCGCTTCCTACTACTCCTACAGAAACGTCTTTTTTATTCTTTTTCGGATGAGAAGATTCTGAAATTATTTTCTTTTTAGCCATAATTGGAAAGTGAACTGCAAATATATTAAAACAAAGACGGAACAAGGACTTTTGGGGCTATGATAAAAACCATTTTCTGAAAAAATTAACACTTGAACACAATTAAATATCTAATCATACGTTAAATACAGAAAAAACTAAGTTTTCTCTAAAAATATCGTACAAAGAGTATTTTTAATTAAATTTGCACGCTTAAAACCGTTTTGTAATATACTAAGAGAAGAAATATGAAGAAATTTCTAAACAGCAAGAAGAACGTGAACCTTCTCCTCGGAGGGCTTTTGCTAGTAGTTTTTGCACAGGCTGTCTTTATCGCAAAGTTATTTTCCGAAAAAGATGACAAAATGTACGAAGTAAATCTGGTTAAGATAAACACCGAGAAAGACAGTGTGGATTATCTAAAAATGAAAACAGATCTTACTATGGTAGATCAGACTGTTGCCGAGCTTAATTCTTTCCTGAGATCTAAAAACATTACTGACGAAAAGCTGACCGTGCTCAGCAAAGACAGTATCTCCAATTCCATATACCTTGCCAAGCAAGCCAACCGCTACAGCCAGTACCTGATGAATCTGCAGAAAAAACTGATGGAAGTTCCCCTTGGGATGCCTACCGACGGATATATTTCCTCTAATTTCGGCATCAGAAAAAATCCTATTCCATTTAAAACCGTATTTGCCTCTGTAAAATCAGGCGCTGTTGCTGAATCTAAACCAGCAGCCGTTGCTACAGCTCCGAAACCTGAAGTAAAAGCTGAGCCTGTTGAGAAAATCATAGAGTTAACAGACAGCTATGGCAATAAAAGAGAAGTAAAAGTAATGGTAACTCCCAAAGCTGCTCCTTCTGCTTCTGCCCCGCCACCATCCCCTGCTGCTGCTTCAACGAAAGCTGTTGCCGGCAATACTGCCGATAAAGCTCCGATGGAAAAGAACAATCCCCCTGCTGAAGCGGATCAGATGCAGTTTCACAAAGGTCTGGACATTGCAGTTGCTTACGGATCAGATGTAAGGGCTGCTGCTGCAGGAACCGTTATTTTTTCCGGCCAGAAGGGCGGTTACGGAAACTGTGTTATTGTTTCTCACGGAAATGGGCTGGCTACGCTATACGGACACCTTTCCCAATTGGTTTCAAAGGTGAATGACAAGGTAAAGGTAGGTCAGGTTATTGCAAAATCCGGAAATTCCGGGCGTTCTACAGGACCACACCTTCATTACGAAGTCCATAAAAACAATACTCCGGTGAATCCGAAATTGTTTATGAATTTATAATAAAATGGCCGTCTTTCTGACGGCCATTTTTATGTAATCTGTGTATTCTGAGAAATCCGTGGGAGTTTTTATGAAAAAAATATTTTATTTGACCATTTTTTTCAACCATTAAGGTTCTATTAAGCTTTTAAGAATATTAAGATGAGCTTCGCTTTAAACAAAATTACTTTAATAATCATAATGAAACTTAACCGCTTAACAATCTTAATGGTTCAATAAAATCTGCATCATCGGCTTAAACTACGAGAGTTTTTTCTAACGCAAAGTTTTACGATGCACATTGTGATTTTAAGGAAAGCAAAGAATGAATCAACAAGTTGATTTGATGAAGCATATGGTTATAGGAATCATAAAAAACTGCCGTCTTGCGACGGCAGTTTCAGTATTTATTTCAGAATTTTTAAGGTTCCTTTCAGATGGGTAAAGGTACCATTTGGATCTGCAATATTGGTATAGATTATATTTTTATTATAATCCTGAATATGGGTAACATTAGAGCCTAATTTAGGTTCGTGCCAATACACCATGAAGACATTCTTTGCTACTTCTACGGCAGTGTACTGTACGGTATCCGTGCGGCCTTTTACGTTTTCGGAAACTCCTGTGAAAGACATTTCTTTATTGTCTTTAAAGTCCAGAATGAATTTAAGTGTTCCGAAATCCACTTCTACTTTATTTCCAATAGCCGGATAAGGTGACTTCAGATCCCAATCCATTTCTCCGAAGAAAACTTTTGCTCCCATGGCCAGCTCATCTTTTCCGTGGAGATCAGGATATTTTTTAACCATAAAATCTACAACCCCGGAAGATGTTTTATTTTCAGTAACAGCTGTTTTATAGTTTTCCAGATAGTTTCTGACGAAATCCAGAGACTGTGGAGACAAAGACTGTTTGGCAAAATGGGAAGGCACCACCTGTTCAGGCTTCAGTGCTTTCATAGCATCAATCTGGGCAATCCACTGGTCAATGGCCTTCACATTCTGCGTATCTGCCATCCAGATGTGTGAATCTACGGATACTGAGATACCTCCTGCAATTGTTTTCAGTGTTGGGATCCACACAAAACTGTGAGCTGTATCTTCATCATTCTGCTTGAGTTCAATTTTATTTCCTTCCAGGTCCGGAATGGCATTTACCGCTTCAGGAACGATGATTTCCGACGGAGCATCTTCTTTCAGTTGTGGCTTCCATACTGCCATTTTATCATCTTTGGAGGCAGATATAAGATAAGCAGTCTGTGCGGTTGAAATGATTTTCACGTTTGGAAATGCCTTTTTGATGACATCCAGCCCAAAGTAAAAATCCGGGTCACTGTGGGAAATAAATACCGTTTTCAAGTTTTTCCCTGTGGCTTTAATTTCCTTGACCAATTGTTCTGCATATTGCTTCTGAAACTGGGCATCGATAAGCATCGCATCCTTATCTCCGTAAATAATGGTGGAAGTAATGGGAAAAATGGCTTTTGAACCGGGATTATATACTTTGATCTTTAAGTTTCCGGCCAATAAAATACCTGCAAAGCCCAATATTGCCATCAGCGATAATAATTTCTTTTTTAACATTGTTGATTTTTTATGAATTAGTAAGCTGCTGTAAAACGCTCACGGATGTGGTTATTCTGTTCCAGTTCGTCTGCCAGAACTACAGCTACATCTTCTACAGAAAGACGGCTTCTTCCGTTTTCGTCGAAAACAGGAGTTTCCAGGGAAGTTCTGTATTTTCCGGTTCTTTCCCCTACATTCGCCTGGTTCATTTCAATAGCAGGGCTGAAAAAGGTCCAGTCAAGGGTATTATTTTCTTTGATTTTGTTTAAATAATCTCTTGCTGCGGTGGCTCCCGGCTTGTAAGCTTCAGGGAAATCCGGAGTATCTACGATCTGTACGTTGTCCGGAGTATAAAGGCTTCCGGCCCCTCCCACTACGATCAGTCTTTTTACGCCTGATTGTTCTACTGCTTTTTCAATATTGATGGAACCGTTCAGAAAATCATTATAAAGGTTCGGGTTGGTCCAGCCTGCGTTGAAGGCACTGATCACGGCATCATTTCCTTTTAAAGCTTCTGCCAGCTCTTCTGTATTGTTGACGTCAACGCTTTTTGCCGTTACATTTTCTTTTGATTCTACTTTAGAAGCATCTCTTACCAAAGCCTCCACTGCGTATCCTCTTTCTGTTAATTCATTTACTATTTGGGTTCCTACGAAACCTGTTGCGCCAATTACTGCTACTTTTTTCATAATATTTTATTTTAAATTAAATTGTAATAAAAATTGTTACATTTATGATTAAAAAATTTTACTCAAACTGTTCGGAAAATTCTTTCAGAGATTTGTCGCCTAAAAATTGAGTAACCAATCGATCTGTTTCTTCAAATAATGTATTTAAATGGGTATTAATCTCTTTCCCTACACTGCAGGCAGGATTGGGATTTTGATTCTTCTTGCCTAAAACTTCAGTATTCTTCACTGCTCTGTAGATTTCAGAAATACTGATATGTTCTGCGTTTTTACCAAGCTGGCTCCCTCCTTCTTTTCCCTGTCTGCTGGTAATAAGACCTGCTTCTCTCAACACGCTGATCTCTTTTCGGACAATCGCAGGATTGATATTGATGCTGCCGGCAATCCATTCAGAAGTGAGCCACTCCTGAGGACTTTTTGCCAATAAGGTCATAATATGTATTGCCGTAGCAAATCTTGTATTGTTCATTGTAATTACATGGCAAAGATATAAAAAATTTTAAATGTAACAAATTTTATTACAGTTAATTTTTTCTTAAAGAATTAATTTATCCAAATCTAACAGCAGATAGTTGATATTCTGGTTGATGGTTCGTGTTGCAGACTGCATTTGATTCAGCATTGCAGCCCGGTTGTGAAGGTCATCCGCCCTGTAGAAACCTCCGTCACTAAAAATCACGGATTGGTCTGCGGCTGCTTTTTCATCATCAAACTGGTAATGAAGCCATCTTTCTTTCATACTACTGATAATGGAATGCTTTTCTTTATTGGAAAATTTTTTCTCGGTATACATATACCAGATGAAGGGCGGAAAATTCGGAGATTCCAGTTTTTGTCTCCAGATATCCCTCAGCAAGTTTCTTTGGTGGATAAATTCTACCTTCTTCCCTTTTGGATTAAGAGTTGCAAGACCGAAACCTGCTCCCAGGACTCCCCCACTAATATCAACGGCGTTACTCCATCCTCCGTCCTGTATAATTCCGCCTGCAACAGATGCTGCAGCTCCTGTTACGATGGAAAGAAGGATCAGCTTATTATTTTTGGAGTCATTAAGGTTGTCCACATAATTTCCTATTTGGGCCACCCTTTCCCCTTCACAGTCGAATTCCGCCGCCACAGCATCCAGTTCGGTGAGAGCGATGGTAATCTTACTGTTGATCTTACTTTTAAGCTGCAATACTTTAACCTGTGAGGCTATGGAGGAATCTTTTTTAAGCTCAATAATCTGGTGCACCTCATCAAGGTTATCCAGTGCGTTGAGAATTAAAATACTCTGGTCAGAAAACATTCCTTTTAAATCTTTGTTGGCCAGCAAAATAGAATCTGAATTGTAGGAAGGAATTCTGTTGCTGTAGTTATATTTAAAAGGGGCTTTGCAGTAACTGTCTTTCAGCGTAAGGATGTTCTGTTTAATTGCCTGATTCTTTTTGGAAACACAGGACGTCAGAATACTCAAAATTGCGAAAAGATAAAATAGCTTTCTCATTCAGTTATATTTGACTTATATAAAAAAGTTGATGTGCACGAATATAGTATAAATAAAAAAATTTACCTGAGTTCAGGTAAATTTTTAAGGTATTTTTAAGCCGGATTATTTTATATCCAATAATTCAACTTCGAAAACAAGCGTAGAATTAGGCCCTATTTCTTTGCTGATCTGCTGATCTCCATAAGCTAAATGCGGAGGGATAATAAGTCTCCATTTACTTCCGACAGGCATTAACTGTAAAGCTTCTGTCCATCCCTTAATTACTTTATTTAAAGGGAAAGATGCCGGTGTCCCTCTTTTCACAGAGCTGTCGAATACTTTACCGGAAATGGTAGTTCCGTGGTAGTGGCATTTTACAGTAGATTTAGGCCCTGGTTTTGCACCGTCACCTTCAGTAATAATCTCATACTGCAAACCGCTTGGAAGCTGTACAACACTTTCTCTTTTACCATATTCTTCCATGTATTCCTTACCATCGTTAAGGTTCTTTTCTGCCAGTTCTTTTTTCTTTTTAAATAACATATCTGCTACTCCCATTGTTGATATTTTTTTACAAAGATAGGGGTTTTTGAGTTGCGGGAATGAGTTGCGGGTTTAAGGTTTTAATTTTGAGGTTTAAAGTTTTGAGTTTAGGGTTTAAGATTAGTGAAGTCGATTTCTTAAGTATAGGTTGGCAGTTCTTACTTCACTGTCTGAGGAAAATTCAAACAATTTTAATATTATGTTAACACAGATTCCGAAACTTGGCGTTATAATTGGATTTAAAAACTAAATGCCACAACCACTAAAATATAATAAGAAATTTGATGAGCTTAATGAAGAGGAAAAAAAACTTCTGGAAATCAATAAAAGGTCGATTGCAGATTTCGTAGAACAGTCATCTTCAATTAGCGACGTCAACTATGCCACCAGAAATGCCCATGCCAAAACGTATGCTGTAACTGATGGTACATTTTTTATTGATCAAAATATTCCTGAAGAACTCGCTTCGTTTTTTGACAATGAAAAATTTGACCTGACGATCAGGTTTTCGAATGCTAATCTGAAAATAAAAAATACTGAAAAGGATATTCCTGCTTATGGATTTGCCATAAAGGTAAAGGATGAAAACGGCGGGCTGATCGCAAATTTCCCCCTTGTTAATTTTCCTTTATTCCCAACAAATTCCGTGTCTCATTTTTTGAAGCTTTTTACTGCCATTAACCGTTTTTATATCAAAAAATGGAGCAGTGTCTTTTCACTGGCTTCTCAGGTTGTCAAGATAATTCCTGCTACTTTTTCTCTATCCTTTATTAAAAATATTTTGAAAATTCTGGGCAAAAGGAATGATTTTATCCTGTCTTTCGACTATCATTCTGTAGGGGCTTACCGTCTTGGTGAACATATGATCAAGATAAAGCTGGTCCCACTATCCGTAAACAAAAAATTCGGACGGAAATTAAAGATAAAGGATGCTTTGAAAAATTATTTCCAGGATCATGATTATACGGCAGAGGTTTTAATTCAGTTCTGTTATGACCTGAAAAACCAACCTATTAACAGACTGAATGTTGAATGGAAAGATTCGCCTTATATTAAGATCGGGGAAGTAAAAATCGATAAAGGATCATTGCTGGATTCCGGCAGCTGTACGAATGAGCTGCTGTCATTTAATCCTTTCGAAAGCAAGATTTTTTTCCAGCCGGTCGGAAAGATTCAGAAACTGCGTGATGAGGCTTATAAAGTTTCTATGCAGACCAGAAAGAAAATCAACAAACTGCTTCACGGAAAGAGCTATGAATAAGGATCTTTAGGTAATGAATACCCTAAATAAATAAAAGGTGAGCCGTTTTCTGCTCACCTTGTCCTGTAATCCTGCATTGGAACTTTATCTGAATTTTCTGTCTTCTTCCTGAATGGCTAGATCATTGATACTGGCGTATCTTCTCATCATCAGGCCGTTGTCATCAAACTCCCAGTTTTCATTTCCGTAAGCTCTGAACCAGTTTCCCTCTTTGGTCTGATATTCATATTCGAAACGTACAGCAATACGGTTGTCTGTATGGGCCCAATATTCTTTTTTAAGCTGATAATTAAGTTCTTTTTTCCATTTCTTCTGCAGGAAACTGACGATTTCTTCTCTTCCGTTAATGAAAGTATCTCTGTTTCTCCATTCGCTGTCGACAGTATAGGCTTTGGAGACTTTTTCAGGATCCTGACTGTTCCAGGCATCTTCTGCCATCTGTATTTTTTCTATTGCCGTTTCATAGGTGAAAGGCGGAAGCGGGTGTTTCTGTTCCATTTTTTATAGGATTAAATGATTGACTATTTTTTTTGATCGCTCTATTAATTCATTGGATTTGAAAAGCTGGCTTTCTATAATACTGCTTTCAAAAAGTAAATAGATATGATCCGAAAGTTCTTCATCTTTCAACAGTTGCAGAAAATAATTTCTGAGGTCTTTTTTATGCTGCTGGATTACACTCAAAATTTTAACATTATCCATTGGAATCTCAGATAAAATATTGAGGAAACTACAACCCCTGAAATTTTCTTTTTGGTTCATGTAGATAAGAAAATCGAAAGATTTCAGAATCCGAAGCTTCAGATCTTCTTCTTCATCACAAAAAAGATTCAGCTCACTGAACCAATATTGATGTCTTACATTCAGAAATTCCACACAAAGGTCTTCTTTAGACTTAAAATGCTGATAAAAGCTTGCTTTGGCCACTGTTGCTTCAGAAATAATCTGGTTGATTCCCGTAGAATTATAACCCTGGCGGCCAAACAGATCAAAGGTTGTTTCCAGTATTCTTTCTCTTGGAGATTTCATTCTTATTATTTTATAATACAAATGTACAAGAAAACTTTCACATAGACAGACCGGTCTGTTTATTTTTTTAATAATACTATTTTAACTCATGATCTCATATGGATGGAACGAATAGTACATGTTTATTTTGCTATTTATCAAACATTAAGGAGAATGAAGGAAATAAGAGGAGTTAAGGGAAAAATCTAAAGATTTTTTTAAGCGCGGTCTTTAAAGCGAAGCTGTTTTTAATGTTCTTAAAAACTTCATTTTTTCTTAATGGATGGTTTGTAAGCTCATTTTAAGCAATAAAAAATACAAAAAAGCTCCTGAAATCAGATTTTCAGGAGCTATTATATATTAAAAAGAATTTTTATTATTTATTCTTCTTCCAATTTTTCTTCCTCTTTTTCAGGGAATAAGATTGATGCAAGAACCGCGATTACCAATACACCTCCCACAATTCCTAAGGAAACTGGAGAAGAAATATGAATCCATGGTGCGATCAGCATTTTGATCCCGATAAATGACAGAATAATAGCCAGTCCATATGAAAGCTTGCTGAACATGTGGATAAAGTTCGCTAACAGGAAATATAGAGACCTCAATCCTAAAATCGCAAAAATATTTGATGTATAAAGAATGAACGGGTCATTGGAAATTGCAAAGATAGCCGGGATAGAGTCTACTGCGAAAAGAACGTCGGTAAATTCAATAACTCCTACCACAACTAAAAGCGGTGTAGCCATCTTGATTCCGTTCTTAACAGTGAAAAATTTATCTCCATCATAATTATCAGAAACCTTCCAGAAACTTTTGATTAGTTTTGCTCCGGCTGTATTACTGTAATCTTCATCATCTTCACCATCTCCTTCACCCCAGGACTTAATTCCCGCATACACAAGGAACAACCCGAATAAAGTCATCACCACATTAATCTTTACAGCTTCTCCGAAGATATTCATTTCAGGAAGATAAGTAAGATTAATCAAACCTACTCCTGCAAAGATAAATATCGCTCTGAAAATCAGGGCTCCGATGATACCCCAGAAAAGAACTTTGTGATGAAGGTATTTCGGAACTTTAAAGAACCCGAAAACCAGGATAAATACAAATAAGTTATCCACAGAAAGGGCCTTTTCTATCCAGTAGGCTGCCTGATATTGCGTAAATTTCTCTACGGCCAGTGCATGGCTTTCAGGACTTCCATCTGTATTGAAAACCCAATAGACTACTCCGGAAAATACCATGGATAATGAAATCCATACGATAGACCAGATGGTAGCTTCTTTGGACGATACTTCATGGCTTTTTTTGTTGAATACTCCTAAATCCAGGAGCAGCATGATAACGACCGTTACCGCAAATCCCCACACCAAGCCCGGGTGCAATTCTAAAATACTTTGATGTTCCACTTCAGTTTATGTTATTATATGATAAAAGCAATAGATGTACGGTATGCACAAATATTGCTCATTTTAATGATTTTTATTTGATATCAATACGTCAATAAGTTTTTAGCTCAAGCTCATAAAATTATTCTTTTTTTTCGAATGAGCCAAAACACATCTTTACTGATTCCTATTGATTATAAATAGTTGGCCTGAACCGTCTGGATCGTCTGTTCAAGTTTTCTGTCTGATGTAGGATCTCCGATTGCGTTGAATTTCCATTCACCGTTTCTTTTGTAGAAAACTCCCATAACCATTGCTACATGTCCTTTGAATGAGGCATCATTGGCAATATCATATTTTGCGAAAACTTCTCTTACGTTGGTAGGTGTTCCTTCATAAATACGGATGGAAGCGAAAGGAATAGTTCCAAAATCCTGTCCCTGGTAACTGTTCAGTACCAAAGCAACGTGTTCTACATTGGGCTCCAGCTGGCTGAAATCTACCGTAATCACTTCGTTATCCAATCCGTCATCTCCATTTACATCACCGGTAAGGTCATCTCCACTATGCTTTACAGATCCGTTTCTTGATTTCAGGTTTCCGAAATAAATAACTTCTGTAACGTTTTTGTTGGAGTCATATAAAATACAGCTCCCATCCAAGTCCACTGCTTCTTTTTTTGTTCCGAAAAATCCTTTTTTCTCGATTGCTCCCCAGTTGATTCCTACGCAGGCTTGGGTAAGCTCGGCACCGTTTTCCTTTTTCAGATTAATTCTCTGACCTTTTTGTAAGTTAATAGCCATCTTTTTATGGTTTAGTATTGTTGTTATTTTTTCAAGGCAAATTGGCTTATTTGCAAATTCACTTCTTGTCTTTTCGCGATTTTGCCTTTAGCCTTTTCGCTTTAATTATTATTCAAATTCAAATTAAGCATTGCCCGCAGGATGTTTGTCTCTTCATCGAATGCGAATATTTTGCTCATGATATCTATATTTTCGAGGTTTTTAAGATAATCTTTCAGCACATTTTCCACTTCTGCAGGTATTGTCCGTTTTCTTTCGTTGATGGAATTTTCAAGCAGCTCATTCTTTGCTTTAAGCTGGTTAATGATCGAGCTCTGATTCGACTGGTTTTCTGAAATATTCAGTTTTTCCAGCTCGCCATCAAATAAATAAAGCTTTTTATCATCCACTCCAAAAACAAAATAATCATCGGACTGGAAGATTTTAAAAAGCTCATATTCGAACGTCCCGATAAGGTAGCCGCAGACAAAACGTACTTTGAAGCCTTGAATATTCAGCCTTCCCAGGAGTTTTCTTTCTATCGTATAATCTTTATACTGATAGGCCGGAAAAGGTTTAGGTTTAAGCTGTTCTCCGTCTGCTCCTGTCCTGTAGAATTCCTGGCCGTATTTCTTATGGAAATACAGGACATTATTCCAGTCTGCTGTAAAAATATCTTCTGTAAGGTCTTTGTAGAGTGTTTTCAGATGCTGGGAAAATATACCACTGTACATTTTCCGGTCGGTCTGAAAACTGTCTACCCTCCTTTCCTCAAAGCTTTCAATATATTTTGTATTAACATCAATTTCGTTAATAATCGTCAGCATATCATTTTCTTTCTGCCGTTTTATTTTGGTCAGAAGCTCAATGAGGCTGTCTGTATACTGCAGGTGAAAAAGTTCCAGCTTACTGTAGTCCAGCGCTTTATTTTCCTGAAACAAATTGTGGATAATATCTGTTTTGATGTAAATAGATATGATATCAATATGTTCAAAAAAATTAGCAAGAAGTTTAAGCTTGGTTAATCTCCTTTTGCTCTGAGACATTATGGTTGCTGCGTCATCCCCCACCTTGGTATGCTGTTATTTAACCTCTGACATTTGCTTTTAGTTCGTGCTCCAATGTCTGAAGATCCTGATCCAGTTTTCTTCTTCCTTCTGCTCCCTGTTTTTGGATCTGCTTCACTTCATTCAAAGTATTGATCAGCATTGAAGTGGTTTCTCTCAATGTTTCTACGGATACAATCGTCTGTTCGTTCGCTCTTGCCACATTCACTGAATTCTGGCCGAGACGTTCTGCATTTTTCTTCAGAATCGCTTCTGTAGTAGAAGATACTTTCTGCTGAATTTCGATATTCTGCTGCTGTCTGAACATCGCCACAGCCAGTGAAAGCTGATTTTTCCAAACCGGAAGTGTTGTGGTAAGGATCGTCTGCGCTTTTTCTGCGATAGAAACGTTGTTGTTCTGTACCAGCCTGATCTGTGGAAGCGACTGTATCATAATGATACGTACTACCTTAAGATCAGCCATTCTTCGGTCTAATCTCGCGATGAAATCTCTTTTATCAGCAATCTGGTAATCCTGGTAATTCTGCGGAGCGGCTTCCATTTGGGCAAGTTCTCCGGCAGCTCTTTCCATTCTTACATTTCCTGCAATCACCAGATCTTCAATAGCCTTTATGGAGTTCACATTACTTTCAAAGATGGTCTGCAGAACTGCATTGTCTTTGGTAGACGTTATGATTCCTGCATTCACTTTATGGGCAATCTGATCTATATTACTGATAATTTTGTCATATTTTGCGAAAAGATTTTCCACCTGCGTCATGACTTTTTTCATGAACGGGATTTTGCTTAGGAAGCTTTTCACTTTATTCTGCTGAAGCTCATCAACGTCTACATAGTTCAGTTCTACCAAGAGATCATTGATCAAGGCTCCAACTTCTCCCGAGTTTGATCTTCTTACATTTCCTAAGAAGCTGTCACTCTGGTTGGATAAGGTTTTCTGAAGTTCTGCACCGTAATTCACGATGGAACCTGGATTGTTTTCATCGATAGAATTGGCCAGAAGCTCGTATTTCTGTTTTTCTTCTGACGGCAACTGGGCCAGATTCACATTCCCTTCCTTGTCCACAAGAACCGGCGGTGCTGCATTTTGTGCAGGCTGGCTTGGCGGAGTCATTGGTGTTGGCTCAAATGTTTTAAGAGGCTCAATTGACCCCATCGGATCTATAGGCTGATTATCCTGATTGTCCATAATTACTTTTGATAAATTGATACAAATTTTTCAAGGCCTTCTCTCTGACCGGCCCCGACTGCTTCAAATTTCCATTCTCCATTCCTGTTGTAGATTCTACCGAATTCCACAGCGGTTTCAATAGAGAAATCTTCATCCAGTTCGTACTTCAGGATTTCCTCATTGGTATCTGAATTAAAAATTCTGATAAAAGAGTTTCTTACCTGTCCGAAGTTCTGCTTTCTCGCATCAGCATCGTGGATCGTCACCACAACGGTAATTTCCTGAATTGCTGAATCTATTTTTGTAAGGTCTATTTTGATCTGCTCATCATCTCCTGACCCTTCACCGGTAAGGTTGTCTCCTGTGTGGATTACAGATTTGTCCGGAGATTCAAGGTTATTATAAAAAATAAAATGGTCGTCTGAAACCAGTTTTTTGTCAGCTCCCAATAAAAATAAAGAAGCGTCAAGATCAAATGCTGTTCCTGTAGAAGTATTATTGATATCCCATCCTAAACCTACAGTGAATTTAGGTGCGTTAATGTTTTCTCTCTGTCCTTTTTGTAAGTTAATAGCCATAATAGAGTTCCGTTTGTGTTAAAGTATTGATGTTGTTTTCGTATTCTTTTATTAAATGATAATTATTGCTGATGGCCAGCTCCAGAAGCAGATCCATCTGCTCCTTTTTTACTTTAGACGTAAGATAGTCAAAATTACTTGAATCCAGGCCTAAAATATATTTTACAATCCTTGTATTAAATTCGAAATCCGGCTTCTCCATTACTTCTGCAACGTGCTTTACATTTTTAACTGCATAATAATTGAAAAAGTTTTCAATCTTCGGATCGAGGTTAAAATTCATCAGTTCCGCATAATAGAGGAACATAAAATCGGCCTCCACATTGTATTCATTCAAAATTCTGTTTACCGTAAATTCATGGCTTCCCGTGATTTTTATATCGTCTATAAAAATACAAAGTTTTCCGCGTAAAAAGTCTTTGTCGATATAATAAGTATCATTGGCAATCAGATTTTTACGGTCTTCAAAATTAAGATTCCCATAATCCGTGATATAGGTATGATTTCTATTGATCTTTGATAAAATACTGGATTTCATCCCTTTTTGAAAGAGGTACATATCCAGATGCTTTTTAAAGAAAAAACATAAGAAATTAGAGGCTGTCGGGATGGCCATATACGGGCTTGGGAGGACCACAATCTCTTTTTCTGTGTTTAAAAGTTCTGCATGTGCGGCAATAAAGCCGTCGAATAATTCTCTGGCAAATTTCTCAGCATACGACTTAGCGCCATACTTAAAATAGCTGTATTCCGCGGGTGAGAATGTGAACTCATCCGCCGAATGAATGTGGTGTAAGCTGTATCTCTTGTTCATATGTATTAGTGTTTTAGTAGGTGTGCACTGAAGCCGAAATCTTTTGCACCTTTGTAATCTGCCACCGGATTGTCTCCGATATGAAGAATACGGTGCATCGGAAGTTCCTTATCTTTAAGATTGTTCTTTACTTCCTGAAAAATAAGAGGATTGGGTTTGGAAATATTGATTTCATCGGAATAAATGTGGAAATCTATATATTGATCCAGCTCTTCCTGGATCAAAAATTTTCGCATTGTTCTTCCTTTGATAAATCCTGTATTGCTTAAAATATTAACAGTTTTTCCCTGGTTTTTAATCTGATCAAGAAATTCTTTTATGTTTTTGAAAATGATAACTGGCTTATATTCTAGAAACAGCTCTTCACTTTTCAGGTAAAACGTTTCCAGCTTATTTTTATCTAATTGTCTTACATCTACATTCAGCGCACTCAGAATCATTAAATAGATCTCAAATGTATCGATATTCCCGCCAGTTACTTCATTGATTGTATTGCAAAGATCATCATAATATTTTACAGTTTTAGCAACTTCATCAATAGGTTTATCAACATTAAAAAACGAGGTGAACAGCTCAACTCTTTTTGTTTTAAATTCAGGATGAGATTTGATTAGGGTGAGCCACAAGTCAAAAGAAAAATGACAGTGGTTGTGAATGTCGATATCCGTTTTCAATAGTTTTAAGTTAAAAGTTTTATTTAGCTTTCTTGAAAAAGATTTAAAATTATTTAATCATCAACAAGTGTTTAACAGGCTATTCTTCCCAAAGATAAAATTTTTCTCATAAATGCATGATGTCCTTGTCTGTTTTAAGAAATTTTTATGAATTTTGACTGGTTTTTCAGGTGATTTAAACAATGCTTCATTATTTGTTTAAATTCAATTAATCTGAAAAAATTTTGATAATTAAAAAAAATATCTAATTTTGCAACCGATTAAAAATCAAAAATGTCAACAACAATGATAAATATAATAACTTTAAGTAACCCTGTGAGAGCTGTGTACTCTGGCAGCACTAAATATTTATCTGAATAGTTTCCTAGATCTTATATTATTAAAAATATATTGAAGACCTATCTATTCAGATGGGTCTTTTTTGCTGCCTTATTTTCAGATTTCAAATGAAGAGAATATACATCTGTATTTTCAAAAATCAACAAATTAAATTCAGCAAAATGAAATATAAAACAAGAAATATAGGAATTATAGCGCACGTAGACGCAGGAAAAACCACTTTAACAGAAAGGCTTCTTTATTACACTGGCCTCATCCATAAGATCGGAAATGTAGACGATGGAAATACCACCATGGATAAAGACATCCAGGAAAAAAACAGAGGGATCACCATTTCATCTGCTGCAGTTTCCACCCAATGGAAAAAAGCAGAAACGGCTTATAACATTAATATCATCGATACACCCGGACACATCGATTTCGCAGTAGAAGTCGAACGTTCTTTAAGAGTTCTGGATAGCGTTGTTGCTGTGTTCTGTGCCTCTTCAGGGGTTCAGCCTCAAACCGAAAATGTTTGGTTCCAGGCAGAAAAACATGGAATTTCAAAGATTTGCTTCATCAATAAAATGGACAGAATCGGAGCAGATTTCTTTGCCGTCCTGAAGGAAATTGAAACTAAACTTCAGGCAGTTCCTCTGGCTCTGCAGATCCCGATCGGAGCTGAAGACCAGTTTGAAGGAGTGATTGATTTAATCAAACAGAAAGCCTTATACTGGGCGGATGGAAATGGAGAAACCATTCTTGAAAAGGAAATTCCTGATGATCACAAAGCGGATGCAGATGAATACAGGATGAAACTCATGGAAACCCTCGCGGAGTATGATGAAATATTCTTTGAGCTTTTCATGAATCTTGAAAACACCATCAAAGAGGAAATGATCACCGAAGCTATACAAAGAGTCTGCAGATCCGGGGCAGTAGTTCCTGTTCTCTGTGGCTCAGCCTTTAAAAATAAAGGAGTACAGCCTCTTCTGGATGCTGTGGTCACTTATTTTCCGGCACCGGATCAACTTTCAGCCGTTCAAGGGAGAAATCCTGAGACTGAAGAAACAGTAGAATTGGTAAGAAATGAAACGGAATCTTTCTCAGGTCTGGTCTTTAAAGTCATTATTGATAAACATATGGGAAGACTGGCCATGCTCCGTCTGTATTCCGGTTCGATAAAATCCGGCGACACGGTTCTGAATGTAAGGACAGGGGAAAGTTTCAGAATATCGAGAATTCTGAAGATGCAGTCTGATAAAACCTTATCGATAGAGGAAGGAAAAGCAGGTGATATTGTAGCTTTAACAGGAATTAAGGACGCCAAAACCGGAGATTCTTTATCCGCGGTTGAGAAACCTGTCCTTCTGGAAGCGATTACCATTCCTGCTCCAGTGATCAGGGTTTCGATAGAGCCTAAAACAAACAGTGACGAGAAATCTTTCGGTTTGGTTCTGGCTAAAATTCAGGAAGAAGATCCTTCTTTAGTGGTGGAAAAAGACCAGCAGACCGGAGAAACTTTATTGAGCGGTCTGGGCGAGCTTCACCTTGAGGTCACCCTGGAAAAGATTCGTCTGAATCATGGTATAGAAGTCAATCAAGGGAAACCTAAAGTGTCTTACCGTGAGATTTTAACGGAAACCAGAACGCACAGGGAAAAGCTTTCGAAACAGAATGGCGGAAGCGGACAGTTTGCCGATATCACTTTTGAAATTGGGCCAAGAGAAAATAATGAACCCGGATTGGAATTCATTAATCTGATTAAAGGAGGTGTGATTCCGGGTGAATTTATTCCTTCCGTAGAAAAAGGTTTCAGAGAAGCCATAGAAAATGGCCCATTAAAGGGCTATCCTTTAGAAAGTATGAAGATCACACTTCTGGACGGTTCTTTCCATGCTCAGGATTCTGTCGCATTTGATTTTGAAAATGCCGCGAGAGACGGATTCAAAGCGATTGCTTTATCATGCAGTCCTAAACTTCTGGAGCCCATCATGCAAGTAGAAATCCAGAGTATTGAAGAGTACACAGGTGCTGTAACTGCTGATATTAACCGAAGAAGGGGAATTATTTCGTCCATTGATGAAAGATCAGGAAGAAAGATTTTCACGGCGGAAGTTCCGTTAGCCTCAACGTTCGGATATATTTCCGATCTGAGAACGCTGACGAGCGGAAGAGCTTCAATCAGCATGAAACTGTCACACTATGCTTTGGTGCCGGATTTCATTGCAAATACATTAATAACCTAAAAAATGAGGACTGTAAAGTGATTTACAGTCCTTGTTTGGTTGTTGGGGATCGTGGATCAATTGTAAGTAGTGAATTTTTTATTCTTGCAGATTCCGCTGATCACGCAGATTTTTTTCTGCCACTTCTTCTGTTTTTCCTATTTTCCTTATAGAAATCCATCTCTATTTCCGGTTCTTTGTAAGGTTCGTTTTATTTTTTCTACCTTTGCGATCTATGAACCGATTCGCAAATATATCCTCGCAAATCACACCGCCTTAGGGACTAAGGTGAATATTTCTCTCATATTCGGAATTACTTTTTGGATCTGTTTTATATTATATATCATCAATTTTTAATCTTCGCACCTTATTTGCTGACAGGTGTTTTTATATCTCTCAATAGTTTATGGAAAACATATTATCTGGTTTTCAATCATTGCGGAATGTCAATCTTAAAAATGAAATTCTGGCGGGGTTAACGGTTGCCATGACGATGATCCCGGAGTCTTTATCATTTGCTATACTGGCCGGACTGTCCCCGCTTACAGGTTTATATGCTGCTTTTTTAATGGGAATTGTCACTGCTGTTCTTGGTGGAAGGCCGGGAATGGTTTCCGGTGGTGCGGGAGCAACGGTTGTCGTTTTAATAGCTTTGGCTTCATCTCACGGGGTGCAGTATCTTTTTGGAGCGATTATCCTGGGAGGAATTATTCAGATATTGGTAGGAACTTTTAAGCTTGGAAAATTTGTCCGGCTCATTCCCCAGCCTGTCATGTACGGTTTCTTAAACGGTCTTGCCGTTATTATTTTTATGGCTCAGGTGGCCCAGTTTAAAGTGGTTAAAGATGGTATCACTACATGGATGGAAGGCCCAGCATTGATGATTATGGCTGGTTTAACGGCGCTTACGATTTTGATCGTCCTGGTTTTTTCTAAAATAACCAAAGCTGTTCCTGCATCATTGGTTGCCATCATTATTGTTTCTGCGCTGGTTTACTTTTTTAATATTCAAACCAAAAAGGTAATAGATATTGCTTCAGTAAGCGGTTCATTACCTTCTTTTCATATTCCTGAAATTCCTTTTACTATAGAAACCCTGAAAATTATTTTTCCTTATTCTTTGGTAATGGCGGGTGTAGGGCTGATAGAATCTTTACTGACTTTAAATATGGTAGATGAGATCACCAATACAAAAGGAAAATCTGATAAAGAGGCAGTAGCTCAGGGGATTGCCAATATTACCAACGGATTTTTTGGCGGAATGGGCGGCTGTGCCATGGTAGCCCAGACGCTGGTAAATATCGGAGCAGGGGCAAGAACAAGAATTTCTGCTATTGTCGGAGCTTTAACGATACTTTTTATTATACTCGCCGGAAGCTCCGTCATTGAACAAATCCCAATGGCTGCCTTAGTAGGGGTTATGATGATGGTAGCCATCACCACTTTTGAATGGGCTTCTTTCCGTATCATTACAAAAATGCCCAAATCAGATATATTTGTAGGAATGCTGGTTGCTCTCATCACGATTATTCTTCATAATCTTGCCCTGGCTGTATTGGTTGGAGTTATTATTTCTGCTTTGGTATTTTCCTGGGACAGCGCCAAAAGGATCAGAGCCAGAAAAACAACAGATGAATCGGGTAATAAAGTCTATGAAATTTACGGACCGCTTTTCTTTGGCAGTACAACCGCTTTTACTGAAAAATTTGATGTAGCCGGTGATCCCCAGACTATTATTATTGATTTTAAGGAATCCCGTGTGGTAGATATGTCAGCCATTGAAGCCCTCAAAAAAATCACTGAAAAATATAAGGCACAGAATAAACATGTTGTTCTTAAACATTTAAGTCCCGACTGCATCAAACTTTTGGATAATGCCGGTGGTTTTATAGAGGTGAATATTGAGGATGATCCTACCTACCGTGTGATGCCAAAATAATTTAAAAATAATTTTTAACAAAATAATAAGCGTGGATGTCTTCAGGATTATCCACTTTTTGTTGAAACCCCTTTCAGCATTACCATTTCAACTTAAAACAATTCACTTATTCGCTTATTTAATATGTTAATTTTTAATTAAATTTTATTTTTACATGCTTTTTTTATTCATTTTTAAGGAATCACTTCCATTTTTTATTTAAATTTGAAAAATTAACAAACAGATAGGTTATTATTCAATTAAAAAATTATAATAACAAATCTGTTGACACTAAGGTAAATAGCTAAAAATATTACAAACTGTATAGAAATACTTGATAAGCATTTTTATACAGAAAAGCATAAAATCTGAATTCACTGATGAGAATATAGAGCAGGAAATGGAAGATATAAAATATTCTTAAGATATATAACATAAAACAATTATCGGCCGGTCATCCCTCAGACTGCCGACTGTGCATATACCATATATGCTATCCAGCTTAAATTTCTCTTTTGACAACGCTAAGATTTTCTGAAGCGTACTTTGACGCTACAGGCATTCATTTGGAATATGTTATCTATTTTCTTTTTATAATTTAACAAATAGTATTTATACATGTTATATAAAGAAATTCATATAGGAAAATTTATCAAAGAAATGGTTGATGAAAATGAGGTGTCTATGGAAAGGATCTGTAATTTTCTCAATAAAGATGAGCAGTTTATTGAAAACGTATATCAAAGCAAATCGATCGATACAGACTTATTGCTAAGATGGAGCAAACTTCTGGAATATGACTTTTTCAGACTTTACAGCTCGCACCTTATCCTCTATGCTCCTCCGTCTGCTGTCAACAAAAATCAGAAGAAATCTGATAAAATTCCTTATTTCAGAAAAAATATTTATACTCAGGAAATTAAAGATTTTATTATGAAAAGAATTTTATCCGGCGAGATGACGTATGGCGAAGTGATCAAAGAATATTCTATCCCCAAAAGTACCCTTCACCGCTGGCTTCAGAAAAATAATGATAATACGAACGGATAAACAAAGCTCAATTATGCGTCCCAATTACAAAAAGATATACTACGATATGCTGAGACTGGAACACCCGGAAAAGCTGAAAGACCCAAAGATCAAAGAACTTCTGGGAAAACTGAATACAACTGAGGATATTCTGAATTTAAACGAAAAAATTTTTGAGCAGTCTAAAGAAAGCCAGATCAACAATCAGAAGCTGAAAACCTATGATAAAAAAACAATGTTCAAGCTTTTGCAGTATCAGAATAAGCATGGCTTTTCTACCAGCTATATGTCCAGAAAGTACAAAATCAGCAGAACAACGATTATGAACTGGAAGAAAACCTTCGAAGAAGAAATAGAACAAGTAATTAATGCCGATGAATAACTCACCGGCATTTTTTTGTAAAAGGTAACAAACAAGAAAAAGCGGGGCAGTCGTTCAGCCGGAGTCGAACCGGATAACCTTGCCGGCGTGACCGGCTTCGCTATTCCTCCCAAAAATTGGTACGATGTATTTTTTCCTTACGACACTTTTATATTAGGTAAAACAAGGCAACGGCTGAAAGTGTGTAATCGTGCTCTAACCAACTGAGCTACTCTTCCTATGTCAGACTGTGTTTTTTGTGGAAGAGACGGGACTCGAACCCGCGACCCCGTCGTGATGAGCGAAGTAACACTGTTCTACGGCACTTGTTTATTTTTTTTACAGATAAGGAAACAGGCGAAAAGAGTTTGCTCTTTTTGAGAGTGTCATTCTTACCCATAAGGGCAGTGAACCCGCAATTCAACATCTGCGAGAGACTTTCGTTCCGGAGAAACTTTTGCCAAGCCGGGTTTCAATCCGGCTTCGCTGATCCGGTCGCCCGAATTACGCTACCTTAGGATCGTTAACACGAAGGATCCCTTCTCTACGACACTTATCTGTTTAGATTTTAATATATATTAAAAAGAAGCTACAGGCGAAAAAGCAGACATGTATCCATTCTTTACTATTATTGAGGAAAATACACTTTTAGATCTAATTTCCAATCGAAGTAAGCCTTCTCTACTGCACTCTTTTATAAATCAAGGTAATAATAAAAGGATCTTCCGTGCACGTGCTCTACCAGCTGAGCTACTTCTCCTTTTCGAGGGAAAAGGCAGGATTCGAACCTGCGACCCAATGTTTCAAAATCCCGAAGTATGATCCTAAAACGACACTTGATTTTTTTTAAGCAAAGCAATCAGTCAAACAGAAACTTAAGACATAGCGATATTACGCCATCTGTTTCCAGAACAGGATTCGAACCTATATTGCTGCCACCAATGAAGTAATTCTGTTTACGGCACCTGCTTTATGTTTTATAGTGAGTTTTTCTGCGTTTTTTCCAGTTTCTCTGATATTTTTCATAATGAGAATTAACGGTTTCAAAACCGTGTGGGAAACAATATGAGCATCTCATTTTATCACCATGCAATAGCCTTGAGATTCGGATGCCGGAAATTTTCTGCGGAAAATCAATGAGCCCATATTCATTGATTCCAAAGGAGCTTTTTAATATTTTAAAATTTTTCATGTATTGAGAATTAACCTCAGTACAATGTTCCTTTAAGACATGGTTTATAAATATTCATGGTTTTTTATTTTTTATAGTTTACATTTTATAAAACCAAGCAATGGATTATAAGAGTTTTTGGATGTATTCAAATTGGAAGTTTGACGATGAAACTCTTATTTTACGGCATTGGTTTGTTTTACCGGGCAATGTTGTGGAGAGACTCTGTTCAATTGAAAGTCGAAGAAGTTCTTTCCTTACGGCACCGGATGAATAACAATGCAAAGTTATATTGTAAGTGCGCATTCTTTTTACGCAGTAAATTTTATTTTTATTTTTTTAGTTCGAAAATCATTTATCATTCATTAAAGCAGTGCCTTTTACAGCACTACTTTTTTAATGATTTGAACAGCAGATTTTCTATCTTCCAAAGCATTCAGTATATCAAAAACCTTGTCAGACCAACCGGCAATAAGATAAACATCATTTTTCCTGATATCCAGTGGCTGTTTTCCGTAACCTGCCAAGTCGAAAATATATAATTTTGCGTCTGAAGCAATACTTTTATATCGTTTCCAGGAATCTTCAAAGGAATTTCTGGTTCCGCTGCTGTTCCATAGCTGGGTATCAGTAAATAACATTACTTTATCTACTTTTTCTTTCCTTTTGATCAGGTCTTCAATCACCAGGTAACCGTTAGTAGAATAGCCTACTTCACCTTCACGCTTATAAAATTCATTAACATTTCTCAAAATACCGTTTTTAGGCATAGGAACTCTCTTCCATCTGTCACCAAATATACCTGTAATGACATTTTTACATTGCGACTGCAAAATCATAGACATCAGCAAACCAATGTCATAAAGCAATACTTTACTTTTTGGAGAAACCGGCTGCTGCATAGAGCCGGAAACATCCGCTGCAATAACTACTGAAGTTTCAAAACCGAAACCTTTGATGTTTTTGGCACTCACCATCACAGCATCTTCCAGTGCTTCCAAAACAGATGACAAATAAGGAGAATTCATTGTTTTTAATTCCCTGTATGCTGCCAAAAACCTGAATGGAAGCTGTTTTGAATTCATTACAGCTTTTTCGTTCGATAAATAACTGCACACTTTATCCATAGCATCAGAAGAAACATTTGCTTCTAAAATATTTCTCAGGTTTCTCAGAGTAGCCATATACCCCAGTTTATTACTGAAGATCAGTTCTTTCCATTTATTGCTAAATGCATGCTTCTTTTCTGTTTCATCCGCAAATTTGGTCTGACCTAAAACAGAAAGCTCTACTTCCCATGTATAGGGAGTTTCCAATGCATCGCCAATAATTTTATTAAAAATTGCCTGCTGATTTTCATCTTTTGCTTTCGGGTGAACCAAGAACAGTGCATCTTTCAATGTCACTTCTGCTTTCCTATTGTATTTTGCAAACTGGTATTCATCAAATTTATTGAAAGACTTGGCAAGACCTTTCTGAATTTGTTTGGAAAGCTTGTTCAGTTTTTTAATTTCTGTTCTTTCATTTGTAGTCTGATAACAGGCTAAAAGCTCAGTGATTTCATCTGCCCTTTGTACAACACCGTCAACAGTTTTGCTTACCAAATCCGTACCTGAAGCATGTTTTGCCAGTTCCGCAGTCAATACCAATGGGATAGATCTCAGATACATATCTTTTCTGGCATAAACTGCCAGTTTAGCAACAAATTCAGGGTCATTTTTCTTGATCAGAGACTTAATCCTTTCCAATCTTTCATTTCCTTTTTCATAAGAGGTATTAGATAATCCTGTTGTAACCATAGCACTATATAGTTCTTCAGCAGGTGTCATGCTAAAGGCCTTTGCACCTTCGTAGTTCATTACTGTATTTTTCTCCTTCTTTAAAAAATTAAATTTCATGAGTGACCGTTTTTTGTTAAACATTAAGGAAATCATCTTCCTCTTTGATTTCTGATGCAAAGTAAAAACAGAATTACGCAATATTTTTGCGTAGTTATTTTTTTTTATTATTTTTTCATTTTATTGGAAACGGTAGTATGTCAATACAGATGCCTACCCTCATTGAGTTTAATAAATTGTTTTAAAGTTTTAATCTTAAATAAAATCTGTCTATCATTCATTTCCAATAAAGGAATCAGAGATCCGGCATTTGTACAGAAGCATTATTTAGCTTTGTGTAGATTAAAATTAAAACGATGATCAAAGGATTATATGAAACCCATATTCAGGTGAGCAGTTTAGAGAATTCTATCCGGTTTTATACTGAAATATTGGGTCTGAAATTCGCCCATATGGATGAAAAGCGCCCTATTGCCTTTTTATGGATTGGTGAAAATAAAGAGTTTATGCTGGGGTTGTGGGAACAGAAAGAAAACCTTCAGACAAGGCATTTTGCTTTTTCCAGCAGTAAAGAAGATATTTTAAATTACTCTGTAGATGTTCTGAAGAAAAAAGATTTAAAACCTTATAATTTTCTGAGAGACGGTATAGATGAGCCCATGGTTTTTGCATGGATGCTTGCATTGGCTATTTATTTCAATGATCCGGACGGGAATCAGCTTGAATTTATTTCTATCCTTGAAGGTGAAGGAAAACCGGAGTTGGGTGTGGTTTCCTATGAGGAATGGATGAAACATCAATAAAATAAAAGGACAGACTTAATTTCCCAGAAGCTGTCCTTTTTATTTAAGTATTTATTAATTTCTTTACGGCAAGAACATGCTTACACGGTCCTCTTTCATCCTGATATTTGCTAAACCATTCGCAGGTACAGCGTTCCTTGTCATTCTCTATGATCACTGTGTGATGTACGCCGGTACCTTCTACCCTTGCTTCTGTTCTCGCAGCATTTTTATTTAAAATTTCAACTTTTCCTTCTGCAATAAGCTTTTCTGCATTTTTCATTCTTGGATTTAAACCTACAACCCGGCTTAATTTGAACGGCAGTCTGCGGTAGAAAAATCCGTTTTCATCCAGATCGTAACCTAAAAGCCCCATAGCGGCCAGTTTTCCCGTAAGATTACCGGTTTTTTCAAGGCTTATACTCTCATTTAAAGCAAATGCCGAAGGATTAAAAGACTGATTGGCATAAGCATATTTATCTAATGCATCTATGCATTCATCCGGAATATCGTCAATAAGACTGTTCAAAACAGCTCCTTCTCCGGAAAATCCCCTCCAGGCTTCTCTTGACACTGAAAAGCTGAACCTCAGATTTCCCATACAGAGCTGCCATGTGGTAGACTGCATATGGGCATGTGGAAACACCTGCATCTGATCAATGTAAGGAAGAAGAGGTTCCAGCAGACGCAGCCTGTGAAGTCCTCCAATACAAACGGCATCTGCAGATTTCACCGGTGAGAACATAGGCCTTTTTCCTCTGATAATGAGGTAATAATCTGATTTTATAGGTCCTTTGGGTATTCCCCTGAACAGCTGCAGAGTCTGGATTTTATTAAAGCAATAAAGTTTTTCTGATTCAGAGAGATAGATTTGAACGGTACTTAGCCCTTTAATCCATTTCACAGGCAGCGGAACTTTCCGTTCCACCACTTTTTCTTCTTCCTTATAAAGCCCCAATTCTTTTTCACCTACGGAAAGCATTATTTTTTCATTAAGGCGGATGCTTCCCAGAGCTGTAATCATAGACTGGTTAAAATCAACATTGGTAGTTCCGTTTTCAAGAAACTCACCGTGAAGTCCGTCAGGTAAAACATCTAGCCGTGCATACACACCGGCACAATGCGAAAAACCCTCAAAACGTAATCGTCCGTTTCCGGCAGTAACAATAGGATCTTTAAGCAATGCCATTTGAAACGGTGACAGGTTAAAGCTTGATTTTACAATATTGGAAAGCGTGATGAGGCATCTCGCCAGTATAAACGGCTGACTGACATCTCCCCAGAAAAAGCAGGGTACATCTGTATTTTTCTGAATTTCACTGTATTTGGACAGGAATAATTCTTCGGATGTATCTTTTTTTATCAAAGACGAAGGTCTCTGATAACGGTAAATTAGCGTATCTTCCATATCTATTTTTTTAGAAGAAGATTGCAGATTTTTTTCAGGCTGGAGTTTTCTTTCCAGCTATTCAGTTTTTCTTTTAAGTTTATATCGGTTTCCGATTGGTTCAGAGCCAAAACCTCATGATAAATATCCAGTATTTTTTTAAGATTGGTAACGGGTGTTTCCATCTGCAGCAAAATATGGATAAGAAGCTGTTCTAAAGCCAGATTATGGTCTTTGCTGACGTTGATCATCTGGTGCTGCATGAAATCTGTAAGTCTTTTAACAGGAGCCCACTCCAGTTTTTCGTGAAGACCTATTACTCTGCCGAGCTTTTTGTTATCCATTACTTTATGAGACACATGTTCCAGCCATATTTCGGAGGCTGTTCCACGGATCACTTTGTCTCCGTCCAGGAAAATGGTTCCCAGAAACAGGTAGCCCATTTCATCCAGAGGCTTTTTCATCTGATGGAGCGCCTGGGCTATATTCAGAACAAAATTTCTTTCGTAAACTTCTGCAATCCCTGAATAAAACAGGCAGTCTTTAATGGTTTTAGCTAAAACATTCCCTAATGTATTGGGAAAACTCCATATCAATGAAGGCGTTTCTGAAGAGTTTTTCTGCTCCGCAACAAAGTATTCCAGGAAAAGCTGATGCTCTCTTTTTTTCAGGTGATATTTCGGGACTCTGATGTTAAGTTCAACCGGATAATAAGAGTTCTTTTTGCTGTCAATCGTCTTCCATTCATAAATTCCGGTAAGGAATTCTTTTGGAATATCCTCATAGTCAAAGTTTTGAAATTCTTCAAAAACGGTTTCAGGAGAGCGTGTGATCCCGGCCGTCATCCACCATGACGAATGTTCAATTTGTCCTTTGGGAGCAGAATTCTTACTAAAGAAGAAAAGCAGAAGGTCTTTATACTCGCCTTTTAATTTTTTCTCCACAAGATGTAATGCTTCTGAAGTTTTTTCTAAGGAGCAGCGCTGCAATGCCAGCTGTACATCAAGGTCATCCGGTTTTATATTTTTGTTCTGATAGATTTCGAATCTTTCTACCAAAGCTTCAGGACTGATCCAGCATGGCTCATGGGTGACGGTAGACAGCAACGGCGTTTTATCTTCTGCCGTTACCTGATTAAAAACATGGACCGCTATATGCTTAAACGGCTCCATAGCCAAACCTCCTGCATAAATATCTTTAATAGGCTTCAGTTTTTTATGATAGGTGGAATAAACTTCTCTGGAAGCTTCGTCCTCACGGGTTTTCTTATATATTTTATCAATATTCTTAAGCTGTAACGGAAATTTTTCTAATAGTAAAAGCCCGTAATTGATAATGAGATTACACAATAATATATTAAATTGATGTACTTCCCATTTGGAAATGGTTTTACATGCTTTTTGAAATACGGGTTCAAAGAGCTTTACAGAGGCGGCATCAGCCTCATTTCCGAAACGGATAAGCCCAGCGAGCGCCAAATCGTAATAGTGGGTTCCAGGATTTTCAATAGCCTGCGGGAGAAGAAACATAAGATCTTCAAAGCTTTGAAGCTCCTGAACTTTACACTCCTCATTGATGAGTTCTAATTTTTCCGGTTCAAAAACGTCCAGTTCCAATTGCCTGTTATCTATATACTGAACCAGTACCGGCCTTACATTAGCCAGAATATTATCTGCATAATGGGACAGCGCTTCTTTTATCTGTTCAGAAACAGGAATATATTTTAAAATGATCTTTGCCGCTTTGGTCTGTATACTCTCATCTTTGCTTACAAATGCCGCACTCAAAGCCATTGCCAGGTTTTCTGTATCCGCTTTCTTTTTCTGAAAAATTCTTTCTGTCACTGCCAGACTGGCGGCCACTACTGTTTTGACTTCCGAGCTTAGCAGATTGGGAAGGAAATTTGAAAATTCATCGGTTCTGAATGCCGGATCCTGAACGATCTTCTTCAAATTGGCAAGCATGGTATTCACTGCTTTTGACTGCACGGAGGCCAAACCGGCCATCAGCTCATCCTGAAATATCATAAGCTCTTCGTCAGAAGGTTTCAGTGCATTAAATGCATCCATGAACCATCCTGTAACATTTTTGTTAAAATTCCTGTTGGCCGCCAGCAGGCACTCTTTTAGGAATCTTTTTCTGTCAATTTTATTCTCGGCAATCAGTTTTTGCACCAATGGAGGCCATTCTCTTTTAAAGGGAAGTGATTTTGAAGGAAATTCGCACATATACCAGAAATGAGTTTCCAGGGTTTCCGGGAATTTCTCCAGATCGTAGGGCTGAAGGCTTAAATGATATCCAAGCAGTTCAGGTCTGGGCTGTACATAGCCTTTTTTTGTCCACCCCAGAATATCCTGATAATTAAACGCTGTAAACTCTGCATCAATAGAATTGTTGATAAAATCCGAAAACCAGTGCGGACATCCCCATTCAAGTATTTTTTCAGTCTGTTCCCTGTTCCCGAAAAGGCTCCAGTAGTCTTTTCCGTAATGCTTCTGGTCCATACAGACAAACGATGCTATATCAATAATAGAATGCTGGTCTGCAGAACCGGCAGTATGGTAGGAGTTCTTCGTCATTACGATCTTGCTGATCTCCCTGTCCAGTTTTTTTATGGTAGGCACCAGGGCCTTTTTTTCTTCGGCTGTAAGCTGTTTCAGAAACGGAATAATCTCATGTGCTTTTTCCTCATTAAGGATCTCATAAAGTCTTTCTTTCATTTTGTTTTTAATTTGATAATAATTTTTTTCAGGTTATTTCAGTTGGCCAGTCTTACAGCTGCAGCACAATCAGTTCCGGACTGATTAAAAGGTAAAGTTTTCAGCATATATCCAGATCTTTTTTAAGACTAAACCGGATGATCTACATTGTAAGAATGGTTATCAATAGTTTTTCAAATGTCCTTTGTGTGGGACTCATCCGGCAAAGCCGGAATTTAATTTTCAAATCTCTTCAAAAGCCGTACCAGACAAGGTTTTTTACATTACTCAACCTATCTGCTGATATCATTGGTGAACAATAATTCTGAAAAAAAGTTGATAGGGATTGTCTGATAGCCCGGTGCCAGTTTCTTGTACTGGTCCTGGGTCCGGCTGGAAGCTAAAACGGCAAGCATGGTGACCTGACTGTAACCCCAGTCTTTATTTAAAAATTTCTTTAAAATGACCGCGGTTTCTTTCTTATCTTTTGGGGTAAGTTTTTCAGGAAAAGGAATTATTTCTTTGGTTTTATCATTTAAATAAGTCCTCTTCCATTCATCTTCAGTAAGCATAATTCCAATCTTGGGGACTAAAATAATAAAAAATTGACTGACAGGGTATGTAATTATCCCTTCAAAGTGAATTTTTTAACAAAAAATTATGCTTTCAATAGCAATTTAATCCGTATTTCTGAATAAAAAGTTAAATTATTTCCTCTTACTTGTAACATAGGATCAATAGTTTAAAACTAAAAACTCCCTTTCTGAGAAAGAGAATCATCTGTAAAATAGTTTTTAAATGATTTCACTACCTTTGCTTAAGGCACCAGTGAAGAATTTTTGCAATATTCTTCGCATCATCTACACCTCTGTGATGAGTTCCTTCAAGCTCGAGATTAAGTTCGTTTAAGGCTCTGCTCATTCCCACACTTTTTCTCACCATTGGATGCAACTGGCCAAATAATGTCTTCACATTGATATGGTCGTCACTTAACGGATAATCCACATTGAATCTTCTGGCCTGGTTTTGCAGCATGGTCAGGTCATAATTTCCATAACTCGCCCAGGTAAGATTTTCGGAATCATATTCTGCTCTGAGGATATCCAGCGCATCTTCCAGCATGATGCCTTCGTTATCCAGCATATTCTGTGTAATGGAAGTCAGCTCTGTACAGAAAGGACTCACCATTGAGTATTGCGGTTTCACTAAAATGCCTTCATTTTTTGAGATCTTACCGGTTGCTGCATTCATAATGCATACTCCGATCTCGATGATCTCGCTTTCCTGGCCTCTGGGCGGTCTGTCGTCCCAACAGGTGGCTTCCAGGTCTATAACTAATATATTTTCTGTTGTTTTCATTTTTTTTTAAATAATAGTTTCTAATTCATTATTCTGCATCTGAATATTATGTCTTCGGGCATGCAGGGAAAGAAAATAAATGTATTCATATACATTGATCTTTCCCAGCCCATTAACTGTCATTGTTGTTTTACAAAGGAGTCCTTCTCCGTTCTTCATCAGATCTAAATAGCTTAAACACTGATGATATTGTTTTGAAATCAAGTTTCTGATTTCTTTTAAATCCAACTCCCCTTTTGGCTCCATGTGCTCAGGTCTTATCCATTCAAAAGCACCATATTCACCTACTTTTTCAAACTTTTCTTTATTAAAACTGTAATTTTTTATTTCTGCATTAAGATCAAGATCTTTGCAATTGCGCATTGCTTTTTTTGAACCTTTTTCAATAAGAATCAGCAAGTAAAAGTTGGTAAGATAAATATGTTCAAGGATCTGCTGAATAGTCCAGCCTCCGTTTGAAGGCTGGTAGTTCAGCTTTTCCGTGTCTTTATCAAACCACCTGTCAACCTCATCAAAACTGAGTTTCAGATGCATTTTTATATCCTGAATTAATGTAAAAATATCCATTACAAATTTTTAAAGTTTTTTAAAAGGCTTTCAATATTTTCCTTTCCTACAGGATTCATTGAATGACAATAGAATTTAGGCAGATCTAAATAATAATCCATACAATATTCTACTAGCCATTTGGCACAATCATAGCCTGTTTTTTCAATATATTCATCGGAATCGGGTTTCAGATAATGTATTTCTGCGAGGTCATGGTCAAAAGAAATCATTTCCGGGAGTCCTTTTTCCAGAATTCTGTCGACAAATTGTTCATAGCTGCGTACAATATACCAGTCTTTCCTGAGGAAAATATCCTGTCTGGTATAATGGTATGCTTCAATTGGGTATCTTATATCATCCAGAAACAATAATCTTTTGGTCATTTCCATTACTTTATTTTTAATTAGAAAAGTAAATATTCAATGCTTTGATAACACTTTTCACATCAGTATTGGGATAAAACCCGGAGCTGTTGATACAGTTTATTTCAACAATTTTCCAGCCTTCATCCGTTAAACAAATATCCATTACAAAGGCTTCTTCTAGGTCGAAAAGCCGGATCATTTCTTTTGCAAACATAAATCCGTCTTCTGCAACTTTTTCTTCGAAAGGAGCATCATCATTAAATTTATAATAGCCTCCATCGATTATTTGTCCGCCAATAATCCAGAGTCTTGCTTCTTTGATTGTACGTTTAGCTTCAGAAACCTGTACTAAAGAATCTTCTGTGATCCTATTTAATTTGTTTTCGACAGATTCAAAAACGAAATCTCTCCATTCTGTTTCTGTGAAAACTTTTCCAGTAAAAATTTTAGCTTCATTATATGGTTTAATGAATTTTGTTTCATTTTTTTCCCAGATTAATTCTTCTGAAATTTTATGGACTGAAGCTTTGTAATTCAGAAGGTTCTCCCCATAATGCCTGGAATATATTTCATACAGATGATTACCTCCGTAAAAAGATCCCGGAAACCAGTCTGTATTCTGCTTTGCTAATCTCGCAATCGTCACCGAACCATAGACAAAAACATCTTTTCTGTCTGTTACAAAATCTATTTTTTGTGCTACTGGCGGAATATTAATTACATCATAATCAATATTCAGTTCTTCCAATGCATCAAAAATTTTATAATGATCCGGGTCCAGATATACATTAGCCTGAATTAAAAAATACATGGTTATAAGTTTTAAAGGGTTCTTTTTATTTGTTTTTTCACAGTCTTTGAAATTTCCGGTTTTTTCTCCATTAATGGTTAAACCATCATATCAGCACAATTGGAGCTTGCGAATGCATAAGGTTTTGCCTTAAACACATAGCCCATTCCCAGGATGTATCCCATTGCATCTTTCAATGCTGCATTAGATTTAAAATCCGGGTCGGTATTAATGTCTGCGTGTACCTCCATTTCTACTCCATAAGCATCCAGAATGGCACAGATAGCGTAAGCAATTTCTACGGATCTGTTCACCTCATTCAGCATCCGCTCTTTGATACTGATCTTCTGTATTTCTCTCTCTTTTCTGATAAAGGTAAACGCTCCTTTTCCCTCACGAACGAATACAATTGCCGTTGCATAACTGATGGCATCGCCATATACATGAGAGTCTGAGCCCACGCATACTTTCAGACGGTGACCGTTAGCCTGTTCGCAGATAATGGCTTCTTCTACCAGCTGTGTGATAGGTTTCCGGAAAAAAATTCCTTTCATATTCTGCCATACTTCTTGTTGCGTTTCCATTTTTTCTACATGTTTTAAATTTGTTTTATTTTAATTTGTCAATGGTGAATGGTCAATTCTTTTCACTTGTCAATTTTAAATTCACTTACGAAGTAAAATTCACTATTGCCAATTCACTTTCTTGCACTCCGAACAGGATTCGAACCTATACCATCAGTTTTGGAGGCTGAGATGCTGCCATTACACTATCAAAGTAATTTCTGTTGACTCATCAGGATTCGAACCTGAACGACAAGAGTCAAAGTCTTGTGTGCTGACCAGTTACACTATGAATCAGGATAGCTATGATTATAAATGATGATTGATGATTGATGATTGATCAATGATATTTTTAACTTAAATCCATCCTTCATCGTTTATCAATTATCAATTATTTTCTGTGGAACAGGCAGGAATCGAACCTGCGCCTCTAGTTTTTCAGACTAGCGTGCACACCTTGTACACCACTCTTCCGGATTTATAAGTAATAAGCATCTGAAATGCTTGTGAATTGTCAATAGTCAGTTGTCAATTTTTTATACTTTTTAATTCACATTTGACGGATCACTATTCACTATTCGCTTATTGTTACTTATTTTTCGTACCTCTCCCCGCATTCGAACCGGGACTTTACGGGGTTTAAAGCCGTTTTCTCTGCCAGTTGGAATAGAGAGGCAACTCTTGTACGGAAAGAGGGACTCGAACCCCCAAAACCTTGAGCCTAAATCAAGTGTGTCTACCATTTCCACCATCCCCGCGGTTATTTATAAGTAATTGGTAATGAATAATGAATAATGAATAATTCAAAGACTTATTCATTTATTGAGTACTCACATTACACATTGCTCATTACTTATTACTCATTATTAATAGGTCAGAGAAAGTCTGTCTCTATAAAACTATGCCTGTTAGTGTTTGTAAGATCTTCTGCGCTTGACAAACTTTTCTCTTTCCTTTTTCTGTGAATGATCAAATCAATTTTTATTTCTCAATCTGAACTTTCATGGTATTATATTCACAATTGACTGATGACCATTCACGTATGTACTCCATAAGGGAATCGAACCCTTGTCGTCCGGTAGAAAGCCGGATGCACTTACCGCTATGCTAATGGAGCATTTAAACCAACCGACCAGGAATCGAACCTGAACAACAAGAGTACTTTTCCTGCATGCTGCCGTTACATTATCAGCGGTTTTGTGGAAGTAGCAGGATTCGAACCTGCTCAGCAATGAAGCAACAGATTTACAGTCTGCCCCGACTCTCCAGCTTCGGTGTACTTCCAGATATGATTATAAATGATAAGTGATGATTGATAAATGATTAACAAGCTTTGTGGTCGTTAAACAAATTATACTACTTATAATTTCTAATTTTCCTTTTTTGTGAAGAAAAACAAAGCCTGTCTTTATTTTTAGTTTGATGTAAGAACTTCTACGCTCGACAAACTTTTACTTTTCTCCGGAACTAATCTCATTTTAGTTATTTGAGATGGTTATGGGATTCAAACCCACTCAGTTTTCACAGCGGTTTTGCAGACCACCCCGACTCTTCCACTTCGGCGAACCATCATTTTATGAGTAATTAGCAATTAGTAATGATTAATTTTCAAACTAACTTCTAACCCATAATTTCTAATAAAAAGAAAAAGGCTGTCGGTATTTTCCGTATTGGGCGTAAAGATCTTCTGCTCTTGACATACCTTTTTTCTCTTCTTTTGAAACAATTAACATTTAGTTATCTGCGATTCCGGAAAGATTCGAACTTTCAACTTCCGGTTTAACAGACCGGTGCTCTACCATTGAGCTACGAAATCGTTTTTGACGTGAATAGTGAATGGTCAATCCGTTTTACGGTCAATTTTTCAATTCACTTGCGAAGCAAAATTCACCTTTCACTTTTCACTATTTGTAATTTCGGAAGGACTCGAACCTTCAACCTCCGGTGTATCAGACCGACACTCTAACCTATTGAGCTACGAAATCGTTTTTGAGGTGAGTGGTGAATGGTCAATCCGTTTTATGGTCAATTTTTAAATTCACTTGCAAAGCAAAATTCACTTTTCACCATTCACTTCTCTTCTTTGCCATAAGCAAAATTCGTCTGGAAAATAGGATTCGAACCTATGACCTCCCGCGTCCAAGGCGGGTAAACAACCACCGTTATCTTTCCAGTTTTCAGATTCACTTCAGTATTTTTTTCCGGGAGACAGCCGGAGCCAAATTTCCGTGAATCTTTGCGGTCTATGCGGGAATCGAACCCGCAGTGCCCAAGAGACAGTCGGGCAGGTTACCATTACCTCAATAGACCTTTTTTGTAGCCTCGACAGGGTTCGAACCTGTAACTTACGGTTTAGAAAACCGATACTCTGTCCAATTGAGTTACGAGACTGTTTTACTTTGTGAATGGTCAATTGTCAATTCATTTTGCTCGTAAATTTTTCAAAATTCACTTACGAAGTAAAATTCACCATTGACTATTCACCTTTAATGGTAATCCCAGAAAGATTTGAACTTTCAACCTCCGGTTTAAAAGACCGGTGCTCTAACCAATTGAGCTATGAGATTGTTTTTTTTGTGAATGGTCAATTGTCAATTTGCTTTGATTGCTAATTTTAAATTCACAACTCACCATTGACTATTCACATTTATTGGGGTATCTTCGGGGATCGAACCCTGTTCTCCGGTTCCACAGACCGGCGCTTTACCAAATAAGCTAAAGAAACCATAAAAAAAGCACCTCTTTTCGGGAGGTGCTGTATATATTTTGACGTGTCAGATCACTGAGACCTACGTATATAAGCACCTTTTTTATCTATAAATTCAATATCGAGAATCATACATGCATATCCTTTCGGCTCCTGTCCGTTTAGTCTCGAATGCTGATTAGATATGTTATGTAATTGTTTCATTATATTCTTGTTATTTAAAAAGTTTTTGAATCCTGAAAACCTGTTGCTTTCAATTTTCGGTTGCAAAGTAAGTGTGATTTTTTTTAATCTCCAAATTTATTTCTCAATTAAAATATTGAAAATCAATTAGTTAAATTCAAAATTCAGCATAAGAAATACCTGTCCGCAATATCCTGCAGATCTCTTAAATACCTAAATGACTGTCTCTCATCGGGTTACTTATCACTCTTATTTATCGTATTAAATGTTCATTATTAATTAAAAAATTTTCGTTTGTATGGTTATTTTTTTTCATTCTAAATAATTTATGGCCTAAAACACAAGAAACGCCTCGAATTATCGAGGCGTTTCTGCAGTATTTTGTTTAAATTCTTACGGGTTTATTGTAAATAATTTTCAAAGCAAGCACATTTCGCCTCATTCCATATCATCCATTCGTATCCGAATAATCCTTTTATTGAAGGGCTATCGCATAGATTTACATTGATATGTGCTCTTTGTAGTGTCATAATTTCTGGCGCAAAGATATGAAAAATTGTTTTTGAGAAATCAAATGATGCTTTTGTTTGCTGGGAATAAGGTGGCTTCGAGTGCCTCAGCCACCTTATTTTTGTCGGTAAAACAGAACTGTGTTTAATTAATCTTTAAATTCTTAATTCTTCTATCTTAATTTCTCAATATCCGGTTCCTCCCTGTTTTAAACCTCGAAATATCCTTTAAAATTACGCTGTCATCAGGATTGAAATGCTTCAATTCATTAATGATCTCTGAACGTGTACCTACTTTTTCTGCAATAATTTCATAAGCGATATGACGGGTTACAGCTTGAAGTTCAGGGGATTTTTTAAACTCGTGCTTCATTGCCTCAAGGTAGATCACCTTTTTATAGGACGGAGTATCCTGATAAATATTCTGAATCTCTTTTTCCAGTTTTTTAAGGTCAAAAACATTAGCAAAATAATTATTCAGGCAGTTGAAGGCGTCCTTGTCTTCGTTCCAGCCTTTGAGAAGAATTTTTTGAGCTTCTTCCGGCTGTTCCATTTTTTTGCTGTATACCAGTGATGCTTTTACCATCTGATTGTTGGCCGTATAATCATTCGCAACCATCTGATAATAACTTTGGGCATTTTTTATATCATTCAATTCTTTATAAAGGTCTCCTACTTTCTCTTTCTGCTGCATTTCCTTGTACAGATCAATTGCTTTTTTGTATTGTTTTGCTTTTTCGTAGCAGGATGCTGCTTCTGATTTATTATTTAATTTTTTAAGGTAAACAGCTGCTGCCTCATTGTAGAAACCTCCGTTTTCAAGGGTTTTTGCACCGCGGAAATTATCCTGGAGCAGGTTCATGTATACTTTCGCTGCTTTTTTATAATCTTTTTCCTCGATATATTTTTCAGCAAGCTCTTCGTATTTGTTTCTGATTCTGTCAAATAAGGAAGTCTCCAGATAAAAGCTTCCGCCACCGGAACCTCTTCTTCCCGAACTTTTACTGTTCCGCTCTTTATCCTTTAAAGCAGTAATCACAAGCATAATAATAAAGGCCACCACCAGGAAAATAGCCAGTGTTCCCACTACACTCCAAAAATTTTCGTGAAAAAGCTGTGCTGCGATACCAATGATCTTAAACACTGCCAGGATCATAAATGCAATCAGGAACTTATCTATAAATTTCTGTTTATTCATCGTCATCAGAGTTTAAAATGGTTTTGTCTTCGCTGAACAGGCGGTACAGAAGAAGGATTACAAAGATGACCAGAATCCATACGAACCAGTTATAGCCAAACATTTTTACCAGCGGATAAAACAGATATACCAGCATGGAAACCAGCAGGACAGACAATGTTATCTTCACCCAAAGCGGAACATTGTCCCCACCGAGGTTTAGCGATTTCCTTTTAAAAATAAAAGAATAAAGCCCTACAGCCCCAAACATAAAGATTACGAGATACAGGATATCTGAAACCTTGGTTTTCTCTTTAGCACTGCTTTCTCCTGACTCAAGAGTTCCAATTTTTGAATCTTTAATCGGAGCCGGTGGAAGTTCTGTTATATCAAGGGTTCCATACAGCCTCCCTAGAGAATCTGCCATGAGAACCTGCTTTTTCTTTAAAATAAATTTCACAATCTCACCGTTCACAGGTTTTCCTTTGGTGTACTGTTTCAGCGAATCTGAAATCCGGCGTTTCATTGTTTCCTCCTGCTGAACAAGATGTTTTGTGATTCTTTTTGAATAAACAATTTTCAGAGAATCCCTGCTGTTTTGTTCTCTGGCATTCAGTTTTTCAATATCATTTCCAACCTCTCCCAGGTTTCTGCCTCCTGATTTTTTGTACCGCTCTCTTTCATTTTTGTCTTTTGACATGGCAGCTCCGGCCTTAGTATATTCATTTGAAAGCCTTTTCCTTTCTTTTCCGTAAATGGAGTCGATCTTCATGTCAATATCTGTTACCCCGGATTGATAAGCAATAATATCTGCCTGAAGTTTTTCCGTCCCGTTCATAATTTTCCCTGACGATACAAGAAAATCTTCTTTCTGGGTCCTATCTTTATCCGACGGCATGAAAATTCTGAAAAGTATAGCGGTCACCACAACACCCCAAAATATCCACCGGAAATTCCGGCTTCCTGCAGTTTCTTTCCGATCTCCCGAACCTCCGAACAGGGAACTCAGCCAGTTATCTCCAAAGGTAAATTTCCCAAAACCGTCACCACGGGAGGTTCCCATAATATCCAGCGGGACTCCCAGCTCTACAGCTCTGTCAGGATATTTTTCTAAATATTTTAAATATTTTTCAATTTCTTTTTTGTTTCCTGCCATTACTTTTTTCAGGTCAAAAGGCAGATTTTTCATCCATTCTTCTTCACTTTTTGGCTGCTGAAGAGTTTCCAAAACTTTTTCATCATCCATTTCGACGGTGAAGCTTTCGATATGCTGTGGAATTTTTACTCCGTTTGAAGGTTTTCTTACCTTTCCGATTGAAATTTCAGTTTCGTGTATCAAGGAAAGCCAATCTATTTCTTCCGTAAGCCTTACAAAACCAAATTCGGGATGCATCACCAGAAAGCGTGAACCGGCAGACTGCCAGTCTTCAGGATTAATTTTTGGGTAAAATATGGTATTTTCAGGGATAAAAAGTTGGTCTTCCACGCACTGGAAATATGCATTCCTCCCGATTTCCTGAGGCGCTTCATCATAAAATACCAGCAAGCATCCGTACAGGACATTAGGCTGATCTGAAGGAATAGCGTAGGACTTTATGCGGCTGAGATCTATTCCCAGTATTTCCATTTCATGAAGCCATACGCGAGGTGAAGGACCTTTAATCAAAAGGCCTTTTTTAGGAAAAGTATTTTTAGGAAAAGGTTTTATTCTAAGCTCCATAATCCAGAATCTGGTCAATAAATGCTGTTAAATACTGAGTATACATTTCTTCCATCGTTCTCACTTTTAGTAGGGTCTGCTTTGGAAGGTAATATTCTGATCCGCCATATTCGGTATGGGTCGCCAGGGCCAGAAATCCATATTCTGTGGAAGGAATATAAAATGTAGGGATTCCGGTATTGCTGCTTTTAAAAGTAAGCATGCCGCGGGAATCCGTAATGACCTCGCTGCCATCCTGAAATGTAAATTTATTTTTATTCTGCTCTGCAATTATCTTTACTGTAAACCTGTTCTTATAAAGGTTCAGGGAGTTCTCGTATATTCTGCAGAGTTCATTTCCTGAAACCACGAGGTTATTGTTTTCATTAATGCCTATTCTGTTGAAGTTGCTGATGATCTTCATTCCGCTGCGGTTCAGCTTGGCTACTTCGATCTCTGCTTTTGCTACATTTTTATCTATTTCGCCGTCATCATTGAAAATGTTTTCTACAAATACATTTCCTTCCAGATTAATTTTATAAAGAGAGGAATTCGTAGGCTGGTGAAGGTAAAAATTTTTTCCGAAATAGATCAGGTGATAAGAACCGGGGATATTCAGTCCGGTAACGTTCTGCTCGGAATATTCTCTGGTGTTCAGATTAAGTTTCGAAACCAGCTTTTTATCAGCCTGGTACTGGCATAAAATAAAATGCTGCTGTTTGTTCTTGGCCAAAGCAAACTGTCCTCTCGGTTTCACCGAAATATCTTCAATCAAAACTTCGCTGCCATGATAGGTTTTATAATAGTCATAAGAATGCCTGTCATAATAATTATCGGAAAGATAGGTCTTCAGCAGCTGTTTTTTTGAACTCAGAATATAAAATTCACCTTCGTATAAGAACTGGGCAATTTTATTGGACGGTGTGGGAAACAGGATGGGGTAATTCTGTGGAAGGTCTGTTTTCTTACCGTTGATCTGATGAGCTTTTTGCCTACGCTGTGGCGGATTGGCCCATAATTCCTGCAAAGGAAGCTTTATTTTCTGAATATGTTTTCTGGCTCCTTTATGGTGTTTGTAGAAATTCAGCTCACCGTTGGAATCTGTTGTGATCAGGAATTTCAGCCTGTCCCTGTTTTCATGGATTACTTTCCGGATCTTTTCATCAGCGAGGTTTTCCTGATGGGTAATAAAGAACACTTCAAGGTCTTTTTCAGTATGTTCTTCGTTGAAGAATTTTTGCAATGCTTCTGAAACTTCCAGAACGGGGCTTACCTGATTAAGGTTTTCAATAATATGTTCCGGTTTATCCAGAGAAATCGGAATGCCTGCCTGTCCTAATGCAAAAACTTTACATTCCGAATGGGCTTTCGGATGTTTAATGACTGCAATAGCCGATGCAAATGCCAGTACTTTTGGTGTTCCCCAGTTTCTAAGGGAGGTATCGATTAAAATAATACGTTCAAAAATATTTTCTTCCGGCGGTATTTCTCTCTGAATGTACAAAGCTTCGTTATTGGCTACACGGTTCATGAAAACCTCATCTTCATTGGCAAATTCAGACAGAAGCATCCTGTGCAGATCTCCTTTGTTCGCCATATCAGAAATCCCCCCGATAGGCTGTTCGCCGGGGGACAAATGACGCATAGGAATTCTCAATCCGCTCCATATCCTTTTAATGAGGCTGCCCACCTGAAAGGTTTTAGGTTCTTCGATCAGCTGCTGAATGAAATCCTTATCTGTTTCTACTGTGGTTTCCTCTTCCACCACCTCGTCATCCAGCTCCGGTTCATCGATATGATCCCGCATAGCATCAACGATAGACTGCGTGGTAGGAAATCTTTCATTTAAAAGGTTAAGTGTACTCAGGTCCCTGTTGATCGCTGATGGTCCTGCATATTTTTTCTCTGCACTTGCAGCCAGTATATGGGGTCTCCGGTAATAATTCGTGAGGATCATTTCTGCTTTCCCGGGAGACAACCTGTTATGTGAATCCTGAAACAGGGTCTGAAGGAGTACTATCCTGTTTTGCCCCTGTTTATAGATTTTATTTAATGATTTAAGCTTTTCAAGGAATTCAATGCTTTTTTCTGCAGTGAAATCAAAATTTCCGATGCTGTGAAAATCAGCAGTGTGTTTTAAGGGTCCTGCGAAATCCGTATATCCGTCCTGCATTGCATACAACACCATAAGCAATGCCCCGAAAGGAGGCCATCCCTGCGGCTGAAGCTCTTTCAGAATCTCCATTACGTAAGGTCTGTAGGCTATAGCCCCAACACCCGGAATCGAGATCAGGTTATGATCATGGTACCCGGAATCTCCGGCGATATCCTCGTCGGTTTCCCACTCCCAGAAGTAGTTTTCGTATGACTGGAAATATTCGTTTAAATCCATTCTTTTGTTTTTTCAGTAAGACGGAATGAGCTTACAGACAGCGACCGGAAATCTTCTTTTTTAATGGGAAGATATGTTCCGTCTTCATTCCATAACAGCCATTTGTCCAAACTTTTATTATACTGCTGCTGCAGAAGGGAACTCAGATTTTTAAATTCGAATTCAAAACCTGCTGGCAGAAGGTGCCCGTCTCTTGTCCAATAGGTTTTACCCGGCAGGCTTAACAGTGGTGTTCCGAGAAACAGGGCTTTATCATTAATCACCGTCCATTCAATGTTTTCAAGCTTAAAATTGGGCTGAGCGGGAATGCTTTCTTTAATTTCTGAAATTATGCTTAATAATGCCACAGCAGGATGTTCTTCACCTCCTGGCTTTAAACTGGCCTTAACTTTTTCATCTATTCCAAAATAATTCTGGTTGGATGCCGGAAAGGTAAGACGTAATGCCTTATCTATCGGTGACCACAGCAAAGCAGTTCTCATCTTTTTGTCTGGAACCAGTGCTCCTTTTTTAAACAAAAGTCCTTCACGCAGTTCGTACAATATGAAATTCGGCAGCTGCTGGATCTCCGGAGATGTGGTCTGCTCTTCGGTGAAACCTTTCAGCCATACAGTGTCTTCATCCACCGCGATATGGATGCTTTTCCAGTCTCTTATTGAGCCGAGAAAATCTTCATCGGCACGGGGAATTTCTGCACGGAATTCTTTTACACACTTTGAAGGATCTTCTGCCATAAACTTTCAATTTCTTGCTGTATATACTGTTTCTGTTCCGGATTCCTGATCCAGTCGCAGCGGGTCTGAAGGTATCTCAGTTTATCTTTGATCACATTCTGTTCTTCAAAGCTGAGCATTCCGCTGTTCCATTTTTCCACAAGGATTTTTACGTCTTTCATTACTTCCTCCGGATTCGGAGTTTTGTTCTGCATAGCCTGTGGGTGGGATTTCGGATGATCGTCTTTTTCAATGGTCCTGTTGATGATGCCTTCAAGAATTTCAATCTGTTCTTCGGTATCCCAGATGTGTTTCAGCACCCACAGGTCGGAAAGTACAGCTTCATTTCTTTCACAGATTAAAGCGCTGGCAGCAATCAGGTTCTGAAGTTTTACTGCTCTACGGTCTGAAATAGCAATTCCTGTATTTCTTAAGCTGATGATGGTATTCAAATAAACTTCATAGATGGGCTTCAAATCTACTGTTTTACACAGGTTTTGAAGCTCCCTGATTTCGTCTGCAAGAATTTCCGGAATATCAGTTTCTGCTTCATTTTCCAGCTTTCTTCCGGCCAGAAGGACTTGCTGAAGAAGTTCAGGGTTTACATAATCTACATTGATTCTAACCAAAAAACGGTCGAATAATGCGTTAAGCGATTCGTCTTCCGGGAGAACATTACTTGCCCCCACGAACATAAGTGCCGGTAATTTTTTTGTCTCTTTTCCTCTTTTGAAGATTTTCTCATTCAGAGCGGTCAGAAGTGAATTCAGGATCGCAGAATTGGCATTGAATATTTCATCCAGGAAAATAACTGAAGCTTCCGGCATCATGCCTTCGGTATTGGTAAGAAGCTCTCCTTCTTTGAGTTTCCGGATATCGAAAGGACCAAAAATTTCATTCGGTTCTGTAAAACGGGTTAATAAATACTCAAAGTTTCTTCCGTCTTTGACTGTTTTTGAAAGGGTTCTTACAATGGCAGATTTTGCGGTACCGGGAGGTCCGTACAGAAATGCATTCTCTTTTGCCAGCAGGCAGATTCCCAACAGATCCACAACATCATTTTTTCCTACGAAGGTATCTTTTACGTAGTTGAGAACTGCATTAAGTTTTGTAATATTTTGAGTCATCAGTATTTATTTAATGAAAAATCTTAATAATAAAAAGTATATAAATCCGCTAATAATCAATGCGAGCATCAGATCAATATAGAAAGTCAGCGGGAATTCGAAATATTTAAAAACCAATAAAAAATAGATCACCACAATAAACAGGGACAAGATCAATGAAAGGTACGGAGACCAGGAGGTAACGACCATCAGTAACGCAATCACAATGAAATACATCATTGTAGACGCTACTATGTAAAAATATTTCCCGTAAGCATTATATTGACCGTGGAAAAATGCCACAAAATGTGAAAAATCCTGTTTTCCGGATAGTAATTCCCAGGTATTGGTACCCAAATCACTGAACATGGTCAGTATATTATTTCCCAGAATAAAATTCACGATACCAAAGACAGCCAGGAAAAAAATTGTTGTCATGAGATGAAAAGTGACACTATTATTCCTGATTTTTGATTCATGCTTTTTCTGTTCCGGACCGGTTAAACCAAAATCATCCCCGAAATCGACATTAACATAGCTGGAAAGCGGTATATAACCATATTTAACCTCAACATCATTTTTGAGGGTATAAGAATACAAGGGTTTTGAGAATGACATAAACATATGAACTTCTTTAATCCTCTTTTTAAAGAGGATCTTTTGGGCATAGTATGCCAGAATACTGAAAATAAAAAAGTATGAAGCGGTTACAAAACCGAGTGTAATTGCAGTATTAATCTCCATGTTCAACAATCTTTAAATCTCTCCAATAACTATCTTTATACATTCCGAAATCCGCCATTAAAAGTTTATTAATATAGGGAATTTCAGCTAGCTCATAAGCTTTCTTTTCTACAATTCTCTCCAGATATAATTTCCGGTAGGTTTTGTCTTTCAACTCTTTTTCCCAGTTGACTTTCCCCAGATCAAGATGGTATCCAACCGCTGAATAATGAAACTGAGTAAGAATATCTTCCAGAATCTTAATCAACGGATCGTGTGGATCTGCATTATGCAGCAGAGATGCGATCTGTGGTAAAAACCTTAATGATAAATCCGCAGATAAAATAGAAGAAATATCGGCTGTTATTTTCGATTTTGGAATCAGTTTATCCAGATCTTTTGCTGTATTTTTCCGGATAAGATAGAGCTGGGTACTGTAGTATAAAACTTTGGCACCCCACACCGCTGCTTCTCTATGAAAAAGGATTTCTGCAGATAAAAACTCCAGTCTTTCTTTTTCAAATTCCGCTTCAAAATAATCTCCGGCTTCCTGCTCTTCTTTTGCTGATATCTTTTGTAAATCTGAAAAAACAGTCATGCTGCCGCTTTTCCTCAGCAGAAAAATAGTATCCAAAAATGGGGAACCGGTTTGCATCATCTAACAAAAATAAAACTATTTCGCAGAGAATAAAATTTTATATGAATGATTAATAGTTAAATACTATTTCCGGTGTGGAATGGATAAAAAAGCTAATTAAATTAAGGACAAATTATTTTATACTGTATGTTATCCAGACTAGACACATAAACGTGGTTTTAATAAAAAACTAATCTGCTTGTAAACAAGTTGAAAATATTTGATGGGGTTGGGTTTCGGCGGCAAAGCCGCCGAAACCCAAACTCTAAATCCAGAAAATTTACTTTAAAAAGATATCATTCAGTTATTTCGATGATGTTATTTTCCGGATCCAGAATTACGCTTTCGTAGTATCCGTCACCTGTTGTACGAGGTTCACCAGCTATGGTATAACCGTCTTTTCTTAAAATTTCTGTCAGTTCATCTACTTTTTCCTTGCTTCCCGTAGAAAACGCCAGGTGGATAATCCCGAATTGCTGGGCATCATAAGAGTTTCCGCTGTCCTGAATATCGGGTCTGTTCATAATTTCGAGACGGCAGCCATTTTCAAAGCTTAAAAAATACGACTGGAAGTGCTTTACAGGATTGTGGTATTTCTCATTGGAGACAGCCTCAAAATATTTCTGGTAGAATGTTCTCATTTTTTCCAGGTCTTTTACCCAGATGGCAATATGCTCGATTTTCATTTGTAATTTATCTTTTAACATTGCTAAAATAATTAAGGAACCTGGGTAAATGCTACTTCTATATTGTTATTTTCCGGTTCTGTGTTAGCCAATAATCATTTTTTGCTCCTGCAAATTGAACAGAAAGTCTTCTGGATATTTCAATCTAAAAGTTGCTATCTTTGTTCCTTCAAAATAACATTATGAGTATTCACATCAGTGCAAAAAAAGGAGAAATAGCCAAAGTCGTATTGCAGCCGGGGGATCCGCTTCGCGCACAATATATTGCTGAAAATTATTTGGAAAATGCTAAACTGGTAAGCAAAACAAGAGGGATCTTTTATTATACAGGTCTTTACAAAGGTAAGGAGATTACTGTAGGAGCCAGCGGAATGGGCTTTCCAAGCATCGGGATCTATTCTTTTGAATTATTTACGGAATATGAAGTAGATACCATCATCAGAATCGGGACCTGCGGAGCTTATACTACAGATCTTAAGCTTTTTGATATTTTAAATATTGAAAATGCAGCCAGTGAAAGTACTTATGCCAAGTATGCATGGGAAATCGAGGATGAAATCCTTTCTCATCAGGGAAATATCTTTGGAACGATTAATGAAACTGCTCAGGAGCTTTCCTTGGCCGCAAAAGCGATCAATGTCCACAGTAGTGATATTTTCTACAGAAAAGATCAGAATATTCCTGCAATTGCTACAAAATATAATTGTCCGGCAGTAGAAATGGAAGCTTTCGGATTATTTGCAAATGCCCAGTACTTAGGAAAAAATGCTGCTACAATCCTTACGGTAACCGATATTATTCCTACCCACGAAAAAATTTCTGCTGATGAAAGAGAAAAAGCCCTTAAACCAATGATGGAGCTGGCTTTGGAATCGGCATTGAAAAGTCTTTAAAAGGCTGAATTGCAAAAAGGCAAAGAAGCGAAGAAGCAAATAGGTTAATGCGATTTTGCTGTTTTGCTGTTTTGCAAAAAAAGAGCTTTACTTAGTATGTAGAGCTCTTTTTTTATAGTCTGAAAAATTTCCTGGTGGTTTCTGAGGTCTTCTCCGCTACTTCAGGAATGCTGATCCTCTTCCATTGAGCAATGGTATGGGCCACATAAGGAAGAAAAGACGGTTCGTTGCGGCGGTTCTGTACTCTCGGCATATTTTTCGGAAGCATAAAAGGGGCATCGGTTTCTATCATCATCCGGTCGAGCGGTGTATATTTGATAACATCTTCGAGATGTTTAAACCTTTTATCATCGCTTATGGCTCCGGTAAATCCTAAATAGAAACCTTTATCAAGATAGACCCGGGCTTCATCTAATGTTCCTGTAAAGCAGTGGACAACGGCTTCCGGCAATTCAGAAAGATATTCACCCGTAATTTCATTAAATCTTTTAAAAGCCGATCTTTCATGAAGGAAAAGAGGTTTGTGAACCTCAACAGCCAGCTCCAGCTGAGCCCGGTAGCACTTTTCCTGAACAGGTCTTGGAGAAAAATCCCGGTCAAAATCCAAACCACACTCTCCTACCGAGACCACATGATCCAGTTTCAGAAGACTTCTGAGTTCAGAAATGCTTTGCTGGTTAAAAGATTTTGCATCATGGGGATGGATTCCAGCTGTAGAAAATAAAATTTCAGGATAGCCTTCTGCAATTTCAGCAGATTCTTTGCTTCCGCGTATGCTTGTCCCTGTGAGGATCATTTGTTCTACCCCATTATCCAGGGCACGGTTGATAATTTCTTCGTGTTCATTATAGAACTGTTTATTGGTCAGATTAATGCCAATATCAATGTATGTATTCATTTTGTTTTTGGGTCTGTTATTTAAACTGGCAAAAATATCCGGTTGATACGCAATCTTTTTACGCAGTAAAAATTCCGCTTTACTCATTGATAAATTTTTCCAGAAACCCTATCAGTTGCTTCCCACCGTGGCTCCAGCGGATGCCGTGACCCTCCCTTTCCCTGACTTCAAAAACAAGTTCATGCTTGTAATGATAGAAAACATTCCACCAGGCTCTGTTGTCCAGAATATGGCAGATCTTTTCCATTACTTTTTCCTGTTTCTGGTGGTTGTTTCCCCTCATCTCTCCCCAGAACTGATCATCCATTCTTCCGGTATGCTTTTCCCAGGCTCTCTGCGCAGTGGTTATTTCATTGTTAAATGGCTGACAGCAGGCATCAATCAGAGTTTCCCTTAAAGGTGGAACGGCATTTTCGTCACGAATGCTAGCGGACGTAAGACGCTGTCCCAGAACATTTAACCAGTGCTTAAACGGAATTTTTTCCAGCTGTAATGCTTTTACCTTATCAGGACCATTGCTTTGAAGTATCCCGGTGAATCTTCTGAAACTTTCTGCCCGGTCTGTTTTAATTTCTTCATTAAAATAGGGAAAATCCCAATCCAACTGGCCAGTCTCGAATTTCAAAAGATTATTTTCTATAGCCTGCAGATGTTCTTCGGCAAGAACAGCATAGTATTTTTCCCTCCATGAATCTGAAATCAGGGGGATATAAGGTTCAAACAGATGCATTTTCAAACATTTTTATAAGGTTGACCTGTAGTTCTTCTTCTGTGATTAAATATCCGATGAGATTAAACCACATTTTACAGTGATCCAGTATCCACGCATCTGAAGATACTGCAATGTCTGAGTTTTCTGCCAAAAATTTATCCGGATTGTATTCCAGTCCGGCTTCCCAGTTCAGGTTATTTTCGTGTGCAAAATCAAGAATAATTTATTTAATTCTTCCACTGTTTGAAACCGGCTTGTCAAAGATCCATACCAATTTCTGTATTTTGATCTTTTGGAAAAATACGGCCACAAGCTCCACCGCTCTCAGAGTCTGGTTTACTCTTTTATAAGTTCCGTGAACACCTGAAAGATCACGAAAACATCCATCTAAGCCCTTAAAAATATAGGCTCCGGACAGCAAGCTTTCCATCAGAATGAGCACATTAAAGCCATCGATGTAAAGGACTTTGCCTTCCAGTTCTGCTGCCTTCAGCTGTCTGAGTTTCCTGTCCTCTATTTGTTTTTCCGATGCAGAAGCTCCCCGTAACGCCTGTATCTGGCGGGTTTTCAGTTTATACCTGTTTCCCACCAGTTCTGAAGAAGCTTTCTCAGGATAATCCCGGGTCAGTAAATACAACATGTCCTGTGCTGCCATTTTCAGTCTGCCCAGTTGCTTTTCAGAGCCAAACAGCACATCATCTCCTGTATTTTTTCCACGGTTTCTGTTATTCATATTCAAAAATAGTTTTTTAAGCGGATATAATTCTTCTATTGATCTATGCTTTGTCAATTTACCTATATGAAATGAGGAGTTATACATTTTACAACAAAAGAGATATTCTGTACAACGTTTTGACTTTCATAAGGAATATGTTTGCAGAGATAAAAATATCAATTATGAATACATTGAAAAAATTATGTTACCTGTTCACTGTTGTATGGATGTTATCTGCTTTTGTTTCGTGCTCTGATAATGAGGATATTATTCCAGAAAACCCCACTCCTTCACAGGTTCTTTCCTCCACTCCCTGGGAAACGACCGGGGCTAAGGATAAAAATGGGAATGCAGTCGCCCTGACAGATGCAAGTGTAGCCGGCTTCGTTGGTTTTGCATATTTCAAAGCTGACGGAAACTTTGCGATCTATAATCTCAATGACGCTTTAAGATCCCGCGGAACATGGTCTGTAGATGCCGAAGGAAAAACAAGAACTATTACAGCACTTAATCCTGACGGTACTTCCATTTTCAGCCGTGTGGTGGATATTCTTGTCCTGAACGGAAATGAATTCACTTACAGGATTCACACCAATCCGAATGATCCTTCCGTTTATTATGATATTATCCATACAAAAACGGCTCATTCGGAACCGGCGAACGGACAGCTTATCCTGGCTTCCACTCCCTGGGAAACAACCGGAGCCAAAGATAAAAACGGAAATCCGGTAGCGTTGACAGATGCAAGTGTAGCGGGCTTTGTGGGATATTCTTATTTTAAAGCAAACGGAACTTTCACGATTTACGGGCTGAATAATGTCCTGAGGTCACAAGGAACATGGTCTATCTCTCCCGACGGGAAGAAAAGAACGATCACCGCTCTGGATGCCAATGGCAATGTGCTGTTCACAAGGGTTGTTGATATTCTTACGTTAAATAGTTCAGAATTTACGTACAGAATTATTCCTGATGCAGGAAATCCTTCTGTTTATTACGATATCATCCATACGAAAGTGGCTCATCAGGAACCATAGTTTTTAATTTAGTTGATTATGAATGGAAAATCCGGCCCAAATTGGGCCGGATTTTAACTTACGCTTAGTTTTCTTCACGCAAAGTTCTATTTATTTAGTGTAAAGAAGAAATCCATCTTCGATTGATTGGAGTATGGATGCCTATTTAATCATTACATCAATTCCTGCCACCACTTTTTCCAAGCTACTTTTCCTAGTTGGTTGAGATCTGCTTTTTCTCCTATCATCGGAAGTGTAACGGGTATACCCTTTTCTTCTGCGTATTTTGAAACCAGCTCCAAAGGTTCAAACCATGGATGCTGGGCGAGTTTGAACTTTGAATTATGAACAGGAATAAAATTTTTGGCCCTGAGTTCCTGAACTTCTCTGATAATTTGTTCTGGAAGGCTGTGAATGTATGGCCATTTTTCGTTATACTGCCCGCATTCCATTACCGCGAGATCAAAAGGTCCGTACTTATTCCCAATCTCTGTAAAATGATTTCCGTAACCGCTGTCGCCGCCAAGAAACAGTTTTTTAGACGGTGTCTGCAATACAAAGGAGGTCCAAAGCGAGATGTTCCGGTTGAGAAGGCGTCCGGAAAAATGTCTTGCCGGCGTCAATGTAATGGTAAAACCATTTGCTAGATCGACACTTTCCCACCAGTTTTTTTCAATAATATTCTTTGTCTCCCAGCCCCAGTATTCGAAATGCTGTCCGGTTCCCAGGCCACAAATGACTTTACCTACTTTATCTTTCAGAGTCTGAACGGTTGAATAATCGAGATGATCCCAATGATCATGTGAAATAAGAAGAAAATCGATTTCCGGCATATCATCCGGTTTATAGTGGTCCGATCCGGCAAAGGCTTTTATGGAACCGGGCATCGGGGATGCATTGCCGCTAAATACAGGATCTATCAGGAATTTTTTTCCATCAATCTGGATAAAATAAGAGCTGTGCCCAAACCATACCAGCACATTTTCATCGGATTTAAGATTTTTCAGGTCTGTTATAACGAAGGAAAGAGGTGATTTCGGACTTACATTTTCTACTCTGCATAAGGTCTGGAAAAGTAATTTGGTCATGCTTTCCCCTTCCAGAAGGGCTGGTGTGGGAAGTATATTCTGGAATTTCCCATTGGCATAATTGGACAGTGTGCTGAAATAGGCTTTTCTTTTTTCATTGGGAAACTGTCCCATTTGTTTTTTAAAATTCATTCTGTTGTTTTTTTGTTCCGAATCTCTTTTAAGATGATCAGAATAATAAATATATGAATAGATTTCTTATTTATAACATAAACGAGCAAGGAGAATATTTACTTTAGATGATCATCATTTTCCTAATGCCTAAAGACCCTAGAATAAAAAACAACTTATCAATCAAATCTTTCATACCGGCTTCCTAGACTGTACCATTTCATTACAAAAGCTATTATTTGTTAATTTTTTACTAAACTTTTCAGTTTGATGTAACAAACTTTCAGCAATAAATGTCTTATTGGTGAAATATCACTTTGAATGAAAATAATTATATCTTCGGCCGCTTTATTAATAGGTTCTTTCTTATTTGCACAAGCAAAAAATGATACCATTAAGCAGAAGGAAAATCAAATTGAAGGAGTTACCTTAACGGCAAGGAAACCTACTGTGGAATCTAAAGCTGACAGAACGGTATTTAATGTGTCCAACAGTTCTATTCTTGCGGGAAATACAACGTGGGATGTCCTCAGAATGACGCCTTTGGTAAGCATTGATAATAATGATGCTGTAAAAGCGGAAGGGGAATCGGTAACGGTTTACATCAATGACAGAAAATCTGTTTTTACGGGTAAGGAATTAAAGGAGTACCTGAAAACGATTCCTGCAGATAATCTGATGAAAATTGAGGTGATCACAAGTCCTTCATCACGTTACGAAACTACCGGATCGGTCATCAATATCGTCCTTAAAAAAAGAGATGACGAAGGAATGAAAGGCAGTGTAACCTTTAACAACAGACAGAATACCAAAAATTCGCAGTATACCAATCTTAACCTTAATTATCATAAGAAAAATTTCACACAGACTTTAATTGGCAGCTACAGCGACAATACTTATTTTCAAAAAAATACCAGTGTCAACAGCTTATATAAGGATAACGATGTTACCCAGATCATCAATGAAACCTTAGGCAGAAATCAGAGTCCTTCCCTATCTTCCACTTCTGAGTATGCACTGAATGATAAAAATAATATAGGCCTTATCCTTGAATATTATCAGAGTAAAAACTCATCTGCTTCTGATGCAGACCTCATCAGAACCAAGAATGATTCCCCGTTTGACGCTTACCATCAGAACCAGGATGTAACAGGGCGTTACCGAACGCTTGGAACGAATGTTTTTTACAAATATTACGATAAGGAAAAAAACAGGATCCTGGATGTGAACCTGGGAACCAACTACAATTCTCAGAAGAATACGAATGAGTTTTTAAAGACTTATGATACTTCATCAGCCATCAACAGATTGGGTATCAATTCTCATGAACAGACGCGAAATTATTATCTGAAAGTAGATTATACCCAGTCTTTGGGAAAAGGAGGCAGTTTTGAAGTGGGCGGAAAAATGGATTTCAACAATAATGTTATTCCCAACAGCTTATCCGGTAATAATGCTGATAATCTGCGTCCCAGTGATGTTTTTCATTACGAGGATAATATCAATTCCCTGTATGTAAATTACAGTAAAACGTTCTTCGAAAAACTGGAAACGAGAATCGGAGTACGTTATGAGCATATTGATTATAAAATGAGGCAGGATGTAGCCGGAACAGAAAGAAAGGATTCTTACGGTACTCTACTCCCGAATTTATTGCTTAAATATTCTTTTTCGGATAAATACGACCTGAGTTTAACGTATAACCGTAATCTTTGGCGTCCGTGGTATGCGGAATTCAATCCGTTCCTGGTGCCTACCAATGATGGAACATTCTCCCGGGGAAATATGGATCTGGAGCCTAACCCAAGCCACAGGCTTTATATGAAATTCGGATTCATGAAAAAATATTTCCTTTCTGCAAGGTATATGTATACAGATAAGGATTACTGGACCACTTTTGCCGAAGAAGACGGCCGAACGGTTACCCTGCCGGACAATCTTAACGGGAAGGTGCAGAAGTATTATCTTTTCGCCAACACCAATCAGACTTTCCTGAAGAATAAGCTTAATGTAAATGTCGGGATCGGATGGTACTATATCGATAACCATGATTTTAACGAAGTGAATAAGCTTGATAGCAAAGATTACATCAGCTATATGGGGGCTTCAGCCAATCTCTCCTATACCAATCTTTTTAACAAAAATATTAACCTGAGTGCATGGGTGGAAGTCTCTAACCAGAACAATGGAAACTCAATTGCCAACAGAACCAATATTTTCCACAACATCTCTGCAACGAAAATATTCCCTAAAACACAGATGGAAGTAAGCCTGCAGCTGATGAATATTTTCAGCAGACCTAATTTTGACGCGACAACTTACAGCCCGGAAGGAACTTTCAGATCGTCTTTGAAATCCGACTGGTACGGATTTTCACTTTCGTTTGTAAAACGTTTCGGAAACCAGAAAGTAAAAGGAAATACCAAAACAGACGTGGAGAAAAACGACGGCGGAGGAAAATAACGGAAATTACTTGTAAAATAAAGCCACCTGCATTGATGCAGGTGGCTTTATTTTATAATGATGTATTCAAATTATTCCATGAACATTTATGATGAATTTTTCGCTTTATTATATGATTTATAAATACTTATAAAAAATATTTAAATTGAATTTATAATTTTCATTAACTTCACTTAACCAATTAAAAATATTCATTATGAAAGATCTAAAGAAAATCGGAAGACAAAATTTAAAGGAAATTCAGGGATCAGGACCAATCCCGGTTCATCCATGTAATTGTTTTTGTTACATCAACAGCACCAAAGTATGGAATGCATGTAACCAGTATTGTCCCGGCGGAGAAGTTATCCCGGGGGTTGAAATCGGCAATGATCCAAAATGTGATTACAAGCTGCCTCTGTAAGAATCAGTTACCACTAAAAAGCCGCTCACAGTACTGTAAGCGGCTTTTTATATTTTTATTTTCATTGAATCCTAGTTCAGAATCTCATTCATTTCAGTCAGGATAATCGGCTTTCCATCGGTCACTACAATGGTATGTTCATGCTGTGCCATATAACCGCCTTTATTTCCTACCATCGTCCATCCGTCATTGAGCTCTACGGCAAGGTTTGAAGATGTTGAGATAAATGTTTCGATGGCCACTACAGAATTTTTTTTGAACCGTCTGGAATCGAAACGGTTTCTGTAATTCATCAATTCATCCGGCTGCTCATGCAGGCTTCTGCCAATACCGTGCCCTCCAAGGTTTTTAATGACTTTAAAACCTCTTTTCTTAGCTTCCGTTTCCATAAGAAATCCAATATCAGCTATTCTTACTCCTCCTTTAATATGATTGATTGCTTTCTGCAAAATGTCTTTAGAAGCATCCACCAGCTTTTGGTGAGAATGAGTATCTTCTCCAATGATGAAAGAACCTCCGTTATCTGACCAATAGCCATTGAGTTCCGCTGAAACATCAATGTTAATAAGATCACCCTCTTTTAAAACCCGCTGATCAGTCGGGATACCATGGCAAAATTCATTGTCCACACTTATACAGGTCCATCCCGGAAAACCATACGTTAAATAAGGTGCTGATTTTGCACCGAAACCGGAAAGGATCTTAGCTCCATATTCATCGATTTCTTTTGTCGTCATACCAGGCTGAGCATAATTGATCATCTCTTTTAAAGTATAGGCAACAGCCTCGCTTACTTTCTGCATTCCTGCTAATTCCTGTTCGTTTGTTATTGACATTTTATTTTCGTTTGATGGTAATTGTAAAACATTTCAGTGATAAATATCCCTGAAACCAACAAAGTTAATAATTTTAGTTTCTTTTACTGTGAACAACATTAGTTATTATCCCATTTTTGAGCCTTTGAACATAAATTTCTAGCTTTACTAACATCTGCCTGAATCAATCTATTGTTGATTTACGTTTTTGCCAAATAGAAGCATCAAAATTTACTGTCTCATTTATATAAGCTCAAAATATTTCTGAAAATTTAATATATATTTATCTAAAAAATTACACATGTTAGAAAATTTCGAATTCTATCTTTTTTTAGTTCTGCTCATCACCATGCTTATTATGCTGGCTAAAAAAATTCAGGTTGCCTATCCTGTTTTGCTTGTGCTGGCAGGTCTTTTAATAAGTTTTATTCCAGGAGTACCACCCATAAAAATAGAACCTGAATTAATTTTTATCATTTTTCTACCACCCTTATTATATGAAGCAGCCTGGTCAACTTCATGGAAAGAACTTTGGCGGTGGCGGAGAATTATTTTCAGCTTTGCTTTCGTCGTTGTATTTTTCACTGCCTTATCAGTTGCCGTTTTTGCTAACTATTTTATCCCGGGATTTTCTTTAGCTTTAGGTTTCTTACTGGGTGGAATTGTTTCTCCACCAGATGCAGTAAGCGCCGGGGCGATTTTAAAGTTTGTAAAAGTACCCAAAAGGCTGGCTTCAATTCTCGAAGGCGAAAGTTTACTGAATGATGCTTCTTCTTTAATTATTTTCCGCTTTGCTATGATTGCTGCCGCAACCGGACAGTTTGTATGGCATGAAGCAGCCGGAAGTTTTGTATGGATGTGCATTGGCGGTGTAGGAATCGGACTTCTAATCGCTTATATTTTTCTGAAAATGCACAAGATTTTACCCACCGATTCAAATACCGATATCTTATTGACTTTTATTGCCCCCTTTTCGATGTATCTGGCAGCTGAGCAGCTTCACGCTTCAGGAATTCTGGCAGTAGTAAGTGGCGGATTATTTCTCTCTTACCGAAGCCACGATTTTTTGAGTAGTGCCTCCAGAATACGTACTGTAACAGTTTGGGAGAGTCTTTGCTTTTTACTCAATGGGATTGTTTTCATGCTCATTGGCTTAGATCTGCCCGAAATTGTTTCCGGTTTAGGTGACACTGATATTTATACGGCAATAGGTTACGGAGTTGCCGTTACCGCAGTTTTAATTATTGTAAGAATCTTCGCAGGCTACGCAGCGGTGGTTACAACCTTAATTATGAGAAATTTCATCACAGTGGCAGACGCACAATCTCCCGGCTGGAAAACACCTATGATCATTGGCTGGACGGGAATGAGAGGCGTGGTATCTTTGGCTGCAGCACTTTCTATTCCCTTAACTTTAGATGACGGAACTCCTTTTCCACAAAGAAATCTGATCCTTTTCATCACATTTGTCGTGATTCTTTTAACGTTGCTTGTTCAGGGACTTACCCTTCCGTTTTTATTGAAAAAATTCCCGCCTATAGACCGGGATTTTGTGAGAAGTGAAAAGGAAATCGATTATGAAATCCAAAACAGTCTTGCTCAGGTGGCAGTTGATAAAATCCGTAAAGATTATTCTCACAAAATAGAAAGCTTCCCCGCACTGAAAGATCAATTAGAGAAATACGAGAAACAGTTGAGCAGTTCCGAAATCATTATTAATTTCACAGAATACCGAAATATTTATATTGACATTCTCGAAACCCAAAGAATCTGGCTTATTAATAAAAACCGTGAAGAACTTTTATTAGATGAAGAAATCATCAGAAAACACCTACGCTTACTTGATCTTCAGGAGGAAAGATTGAATATGAAAAGTTAGGACTTCTTATGCTAATAGGAGTATCTTTAAAGTAATAATAAAAAAACCGCAACACTTTTATAGTATTGCGGTTTTTTGTTGTGGTCCCACCTGGGCTCGAACCAGGGACCACCTGATTATGAGTCAGGTGCTCTAACCAACTGAGCTATAGGACCTCAAAAATTGGTTAAATTTTGTGATTGCAAAAATAGCAAAATTTATTTCACTACAAAACTTTTTATTGCTTTTCTTGACAAAGTTCTACCAGTACCCCATTCGTGGATTTCGGGTGCAGGAAGACAACTAATTTGTTATCAGCACCTTCTTTTGGTTCCTCGGAGATAAACTGGAATCCTTCTTTTTTTAATCTTTCGATCTCTTCAAGGATATTTTCTACCCCGAATGCCAAATGATGAATCCCTTCGTTCTTTTTATCTATAAATTTGGAGATCGGACTTTCAGGATTACTGGCTTCCAGCAGTTCAATTTTACTTTCTCCCGTTTCATAAAAAGAGGTAGTCACTCCTTCCCTTTCCACACTTTCTTTTTTATAGGATTTCTTTCCTAATAATTTGGCAAAAAGCTCATCTGAAATGCCTAAAGATTTTACCGCAATACCGATATGTTCTAGCTTCATAAATACTAATAAATATAATTAAATCGTAAATTTGATACCGGAGCTGAATTTCAAAGGTATCAATTCAAACAAAAGTACTAAATTTGCATAACTTATGGAAAGTAACAGACAAAGAAAAGTAGCACAGATTATCCAGGAAGACTTCGCAGAGCTTTTCCGCAAACAGGCTTCAGAAAGCAAGCAGAGTATATTGGTATCCGTTTCAGATGTAAAAGTATCAGCGGATCTGGGTATTGCTAAAATTTATTTAAGTATTTTCCCGCAGGAATTCCGTTCTGCGGTGATGAAAGAAATTGAAGAAAACAAGTCTCAGTACAGAAATTTTATCGGTCAGAAAATGGCAAAACAGGTACGTATCATTCCGCAGCTTAACTTTTATCTGGACACTGCTCTTGATGATGTTGAAAAGTTGGAAAGAGAACTAAGAGGCGAAGGCGACAATCCGGTTTTATAAATCTTGAAGAATATTGCATTTTATATAGCATCCAGATACCTTTTGGCTAAAAAAGGAAGTACCGCCGTGACCTTTATTACCTGGCTTTCGGTAGGTGCAATGATGGTTGCTGTAACGGCAATGTTCGTTATTATATCAGTATTCTCAGGCCTCGAAGTCCTGAACAAAGACCTTATCTCCAATCTTCACGCAGACCTGACTCTGAAAAGTGCCTCGGGAAAAACGTTGAAAGACATGGACAAAGTTACAGCTGTTTTAAAAAACGACAAGGCAATCAGCAGTTTTTCCCGTGTCATTGAGGAAAAAGTGTATGTGAATTATAAAGGTAAGGGTGATATTGCTTATTTACGGGGTGTTGATTCCGCTTACACCAAAGTCAATCCTATTGATAAGGATGTATTCTACGGTACCTATCCAAGTTTCAAGTACTCCAATGAAGTACTCATGGAAACCAACCTTCACAACAGGCTTTCAATTCCTATAGATTCCTCCGGCAATTATGCAACCGTTTTTATGCCTAAACCCGGAACCGGGATCATTAATAAAGAAGAAGACATCTATAATAAAAGAGATTTCCTTGTAACGGGTGTTTTCCCAGGAAAAGAACAACTTGACAGCTATATCATTGCGCCGATAGAACTTACAGAAGAATTACTAAGTCTTCCCAAGAAGTCAGCCTATCAGATTGTCATTAAACTAAAAAATCCGGAAAATGCTGACGTTGTAAAACAGAGTCTTCTTGCCTCACTGGGCAAGAATATCGAAATAAAGACCAAGGAAGAAGAAAACGCAGCTTTCTGGAAGATGATCAATACAGAAAAAATGTTCATCTATTTGATTTTTGCACTGGTGATTTTTATTACAACCTTTAATCTGGCCGGAGCTATTATTATTCTTCAGCTTGATAAAAAAGAACAGTCAAGATCCCTTATTTCACTCGGTTTTCCGATCAGTCATTTAAGAATGACCTATTTTTATACGGGGCTGCTTATCGTAATCTCGGGAGTGATCTCAGGACTTATTCTAGGAACGCTGCTTTGCTATTTCCAGCTTTATACAGAATTTTTCAGAGCTAATGAATTACTTCCTTTTCCTGTAAAAATTGTCGGAAAAAATTACCTTATCGTAGCATTCACCGCTTCCCTGTTCGGAATTATTATTTCATGGTTTTTCTCTAAAATCAGCAAAGATTATATTACTAAAAGTTAATATAACGAATTTAAAATAAAATATACTTCACTTTCAATTTTTTGTACCTTTACGGCCCAATTTTTTTGAAATGAAACAAATTTTATCTTTTTTCTTATTAAGTTTTGCAATTATTTTTGCATCAGCGCAGGCACCAGCCGGTTATTATGACAACGCCGCAGGCTTGACAGGTGCTCAGCTTAAAACGGCACTTAAAACTATAATTTCTCAAGGACATCAGGACCATGGCTATAATGGTCTATGGACAGGCTACGCAACGACAGACCGTGATTATTTCTATGAAAATGACGGAACTATTTTGGATATTTATTCTGAAAAGCCAACTGGTCCGGATCCTTACACCTTTACTTTAAGCACCAATCAATGTGGAACCTATTCTAATGAAGGGGACTGCTACAATAGAGAACACATTGTTCCGCAAAGCCTTTTCAACCAAGCACTTCCAATGAGATCAGATATCCACTTTATCCGTCCTACAGATGGAAAAGTAAACGGAATGAGATCGAATTATCCATACGGTAAAGTACAAAATGCTTCTTTTACTTCATATAATGGTTCTAAACTCGGAGATTCAGCATCACCAGGATATGGAGGAACAGTATTTGAACCTATCGATGCTTTCAAAGGCGATGTAGCAAGAATGATCTTCTATTTTGTAACGAGATATGAAGATGGTCTCGCAGGTTTCAGTACAGGAAATATGCTTGGCGGATCTGCCTTTCCAGGTCTTCAGACATGGGAGCTGAACCAGCTTTTGGCATGGCATGCTGCAGATCCCGTATCTGCAGAAGAAATTGCCAGAAACAATGCATCTTATACATACCAGGGAAACAGAAACCCGTTTATTGATAATCCCGCTTACGTTAACCAGATCTGGGGAACACCGGTTGCTGATACACAGGCTCCTACCGCTCCTACTAACCTTATTACTCAAAATCCTACATCCAATACGATTTCTTTAAGTTGGACGGCAGCTACAGATAATATCGGGGTTACAGGATATGATGTATATGCTAACGGAGTATTCAAAATGACGGTTTCAGGAACTACCGCCATTGTTCAAGGATTGGCACCAGCTACCACTTATACTTTCTATGTAATTGCTAAAGATGCTTCCGGAAATTCTTCTCCGCAAAGTAACAATGCAGATGGAACAACTTTAGCTGGACAGCCCGGAAATACCAACTGTGGAACAGAAACATTTGATAATATTCCGACTTCAGATTCCCAATATTTAACAAGAACATGGACCAGTAATAATATTTCATGGACTGCTACCTCTGCAAGAACCGATGAAACTATTAACGGAAAAGCAATTACCATCAGAAATGGTAGTTTAACAAGTTCCACCATTACAGGAGGTATTCAGAATTTAGAAATAAAAACCCAGCTGAAATATGGAAGCACAGCAGGAACGATGAATGTGTTAATAAATGATATACAAGTTGGTACAATATCTTATACAGCAGACAAAACAGTATCCACATTAAACATCAATAATATTAATGTAAGCGGAAATGTCGTGATCAAGATTGTTAACCCTGTATCTTCCACCGGAAACAGAGTAGCATTAGATGACCTTACGTGGACATGTTTCGGTACATTAGGAACTTCAGAGGTGAAAAAAGACAAATCAGAATTCACCATCTACCCTAACCCGGTAAAAAACAATGAATTATCTGTAAAAGGTGAAAACTTAAGTAAAATTTCAAAAGCTGAGATTTATGACCTTTCCGGGAAACTCATCGAAGTGATTGCAAATCCGTTTAAAAATTCCAATAAAACCCATCTTAAAGGGCTTGCAAAAGGAAATTATATTTTAAAAACAGACAGTTTCTCTACCAAGTTCATAGTAGATTAAACTGTAAAAAATATTTGATAACAAAGACCGATATATTCGGTCTTTTTTTTATTTTTGATGTATGGATTCCAATAAAAAATTAGGTCTGATAGGAAAAAATATCTCCTATTCCTTTTCCAAAAAATTCTTTGAAGATAAGTTCCAGAAGCTTATGCTGAAAAATTTCACCTACGATATTTTTGACCTGAACGAAATCAATCAAGTGGAAGGTCTGCTTTCTGATCCTGAACTTTTAGGCTTCAACGTTACTATTCCCTACAAAGAAAAAATTGTGGATTACCTTGATGGTCTTAGTGACGAGGCAGAAAAAATTGGCGCTGTGAACTGTGTTTTGATCAAGGACGGAAAAAAAACAGGGTACAATACCGATGCCTTCGGCTTTGAAAAAACACTTCTTCTCCACAAGAAATCATATCAGGACAAAGCTTTGATTCTAGGAAACGGTGGGGCTGCAAAAGCGGTGAAATATGTGATGAATAAACACGGAATTCCATCTATCATTATTTCCAGAAATTCTGAAATTAATTTCAGCAACCTGAACAGCGACACGGTACGCGATCACAAAATTATCATACAATGCACACCGGTAGGTACGTTCCCTAATGTTGAGGACTGCCTTGAATTTCCTTTTGAAGGAATCACTTCCGAACACCTCATTATAGACCTGATCTACAACCCTAATTACACCCGATTCATCATCAATGCATCAGAAAAAGGAGCGAAAACAGTCAATGGGTATTATATGCTTGAACAGCAAGCAGAAAAAGCTTGGGAAATTTGGAATTTTCAAAAAAAATAACCTAAATTAGTACCTTAATTGACTTTACAGCTATATACAAAAGGATATTAACGCCACTCACATAAAAGATTTGCTATGACTACAGAAAACAATCTTTCTGAAAACGAAGAAAACAAAAATTCTAATGAAGTATCTCCGGAAGAAACCTCAGAAACACCTGCACTTCCTGCTGAAAACAATCAGGATGATGCAGAACATTTAGAGGAAGACCATGTTGAAGATATCTCTCTGGCTGATGCTTTGAAAGAAATGGAAACCATTATCAACTCACCTAATGCCGGTGAAAATTTCAAAAGATTCAATCAGCTAAAAGAAAAAGCAAGTCATTACATTCATGATGAAGTGGAAGACAAGAAGCATGAATATACAGAAGGTGGAAATGCTCCTGAAAATTTCAGCTACGAGCATCCTTTACAGTCCAGACTTTCTGCTTTAATCAATATTTTCAGAGAAAAGCACGACAGCTATCAGAAATCCCAGGACGAAGAGCAGAAGAAAAATCTAGAACACCGTCAGAATATCATAGAAAGATTAAAAAATCTTTATACCAATTCTGAACCGGGAACCAACCTCTTCAAATCCATCCGTGAGATCAAAGAAGAATGGTCAAAAGCCGGTCAGGTAGCAAAATCTGAATTTAAAATACTGAATAACAATTACTTCCATCACCTGAATCAGTTTTATCAGATGCTGGATCTGAATAAAGAATTTCTTGAACAGGAATTCAGCCATAATCTGGAAAAAAGACAGCACATCATTGCCCGCGCCAAAGAATTGGAAAATGAGCCTGTAATTCAGAAAGCGCTGAACGAACTTCAGTATCTTCACAAGCTATGGAAAGAAGAGGCTGAACCTGTAGCTGAAGAATTCCGTGAGAAAACATGGGAAGAATTCAAAGAAATTTCCAACAAGATTCACGAAAGAAAATCTGAACTTTCAGCAGCTATTGAAGGAGAACAGAACAGCAATCTGGAAAAGAAAAACCAGATCATAGCGGAAATTAAAAAACTGTCCGAGCCTTCTGAAACACCCAACCATAGCTATTGGCAGAATGCAATCAAAAGAGTGGAAGATCTCCGTACAGAATTCTTAAAAACGGGAAGCGTTCCAAGAAAACTGTCCAACCAGAACTGGAATGATTTTAAGACTACCCTCAGAGGTTTCAATACAACAAAAAACAATTATTATAAATCACTGAAAGGTTCCCAGCAGGCCAATCTGGATGAAAAATTAAAACTGATCCAGACTGCACAGGATAATATGAACAGTGAAGAATGGGATATTGCCGTTCCTTTGTTTAAAAAACTTCAGGAAGACTGGAAAAAAATCGGACATGTTCCAAAAAGCATGACCAATAAAATCTGGGATGAATTCCGTGATGCGTGTAACACATTTTTCAACAATTACAGAGAGAAAAACAATGCCTCCAACGATAACTGGAAGGAAAATTACAAGCAGAAAAAAGAAATTCTTGAAGATCTTAAAACCGTTTCCAACGACGAAGGCAGTATCGAAAGAATAGAAGCTATAAAAACGGCATGGAACAATATCGGTAAGGTACCGAGAGACAAAATCTCCATCAATACTGAATTCAACAGAGCTTTAAGAGAAAAACTGAAACTGAATAAAATCAACGAGCTTGAGCTGAAAGAAGAAGGATTAACAGAAAATCAGCTTACAGACAAAGCAAGAAAGATCAAGAGCCAGATTTCTGATCTTGAAGCCGAAATTGTAAAGCTGGAAAACAACCTTGCATTCTTCAACAAACCGTCAAGAGAAAACCCTCTTCTGAAAGATACATTCAACACAATCGACGAGAAGAAGGCCCATCTGGAAACTTTAAAACAGAATCTTCACAATATCATTACCGGAGATTAATTTATCAAACAATATAAAAAGGCGAAGCAAAGAAATTTGTCTTCGCTTTTTCTTTTTACCTTATGAATACTGACGAATTATATATAAAAAGGTGCATTGAACTGGCTCAAAAAGCCCTTGGCAAAACATATCCCAACCCTCTCGTAGGCAGCGTGATTGTTCACGAAGGAAAGATTATCGGGGAAGGCTACCACCATAAAGCCGGAGAAAATCATGCAGAGATCAATGCTATCAATTCTGTAGAAGATAAAAGCCTGATTCCGGAATCCACAATTTATGTTTCTCTTGAGCCATGTGCCCATTATGGAAAAACGCCACCCTGCGCCTTAAAAATTAAGGAGCTTGGCTTTAAAAAAGTAGTCATTGGCGCTATGGATTCCCATGATAAAGTGAATGGAAAGGGAAAAAAAATTATCCAGGACGCCGGTATTGAAGCCATTTCAGGAGTACTTGAAAAGGAATGCATTGAACTGAATAAAAGATTCTTTACCTATCACGAAAAGAAAAGACCTTACATTATCTTAAAATGGGCAGAATCTGGAGATGGCTTTTTAGATAAAGACTTCCAGCCTACCGCCATTTCAAATTCGCTCGTCAATCAGTTTGTACATCAGTTAAGAGCCGATGAACATGCCATTTTAGTAGGAACACAGACTGCCTTAAATGACAATCCAGGTTTGACAGTAAGAAATACTGAAGGAACAAATCCAGTGAGAATTCTCATTGATTTTGATCTAAAGGTTCCAGGTGATTTCAATATTTATAATAAAGAGGCGAAAACCCTTATTTTTAATTCAGTTAAAGAAGAAAGCCAGGATAATATTCAATTTATTAAAACAGGAAAAGAAAATTTCTTACCCAATTTAATGCACGTATTATATAAGGAACAAATTCAATCCATAATTATTGAAGGCGGAAGATTTACATTGCAGGAGTTTATTAATGCTAATCTTTGGGATGAAGCTATTATTATTAAAAATGAAAATCTAAAACTGGAAAATGGAACAAGAGCTCCACAGTTTGATTGTAAGCCTGGCCAGGTTTTAAATTTTAGAGATAATGTAATTGAAAAATACATAAAAAAATCAATTTCATAAAAATTAATTTTAACATAATAAAATAATTCAATTTTATCGCGTTTTACATATAAATAATTCATTAATTTGTTATACAAATTAAAAAAAATATTATGAAAAATTTGAAAAATGTAAAAGGCGCAAAAACGCTTACAAGAAATGATCAAAAGTCGATTATGGGAGGGTTTAACCAATGTGGCGCACCTTCATTACCCAATCAAGGATGCGGACCCGATCAATGCTGCATAGGAACTGCCTGCCATCCTATTTCAGATGCCGGCCAACAATGGGGACTATGTAATCCTCCTGCATAACCAACATGCTGTGAAGACTAACATTATTTTGACAAACTTTAACTATAATTGAGAATTATCAGTTATAAAAATTACTTCTTAATCCTTCTTTTCTAATCTAATAAATATAGAAAGAAGGATTTTCTACATTTTCATCCGTAATAAATATTTAAAGAGCATTCTAGCTCTTTTTTATTTATTATAAAGCGTAATTTTGTAAAAATAAATCGGAAAGGCATAAATGTTCGAGTTCAAGACCATAGAAAAACCCATAGAAAATATTTTATTAAAAGAAAAAGGAAGCAAGTTCATCGGATTTGCCTTCCCCGTCAATAATGAAAAAGAACTGAAAACGGCATTAGATAAAATCCGGGCAGAGCATCCTAAGGCTACCCATCACTGCTATGCTTTCAGAATGGGCCTGGAGGGAGAAAATTACCGTGCCAATGATGATGGGGAACCTTCAGGAAGTGCCGGCCTTCCTATCTATAATCAGCTTCTGGCCCATGAAATAACGAATGTTCTCGTCATTTCAGTCCGCTATTATGGTGGGACAAAGCTTGGCGTTTCGGGATTGGTAAAAGCCTATAAAGAATGTGCCAAGCTCACGCTGGAAGAGGCCCATATCATCACGCGTGAGCTTGAAACGGAAATTGAAATTCAGTTTAACTTTAATCAGCAGAATACCATTTTCACCTTGCTTTCGAAATTTGATGCAAAGGTCCTGAATTTTGATGCCAATGAAAACTGTGTTCTTACCGCTTCCTTAAAATTGGCCCAAAAAGAAAGCATCTCAGAGAAATTATCCGAGATGCAGTATGTTTCATTTGAATTTACTGATTAATCCCTCCTGCTTCCAAGCAATAGAGATCCCCAGTATAAAAGCTGTGCCAAAGATCCGATAGCCGCTACGACATACGTTCTTGCCGCCCATTTCAGGCTGTCCTGAACCCCGGCAAATTCTTCCTGAGTAACGGTTCCTGTATCCTTAAGCCATTTCATAGCCCTGTTACTCGCATCATATTCCACCGGAAGTGTTACAAAAGCAAAAAGCGTGGTCATTGCAAACATGGCCACCCCTATTGCCAGAACCGTAGTATTGCCGTTTGGATCATCAATAGATCTCGTTGCTGCCATAATTGCGATACCGGCAATAAGGACAAACTGCATCAAATTAGAGCTTATATTAACAACAGGAACCAGTTTTGAACGCAGATTCAGCATTGAATATCCCACCGCATGCTGCACTGCATGTCCGCACTCATGGGCTGCTACAGCCGCAGCCGCAGCATTTCTCTGCATATAGACTCCTTCTGAAAGATTAACTGTTTTATCTGCCGGGTTATAATGATCCGTCAGCTGGCCGGGAACAGAAATTACCTGTACATCATTGATCCCATTATCTCTAAGCATTTTTTCTGCCACTTCTTTTCCCGAAAGGCCATTTCTGAGATGGACATTGGAATAATATTCAAATTTCGATTTCAATCTGGACGAAACCCACCAGCTCACCAGCATTGAAATACCGATAATGATATAATAACCCATCATTTTATATAGATTTTTGTGTTTAAAATTTAATCATAATGATGTAAAAACTGTGCCAAAGTATTACATTTTATTATCTATATTTGCTCTTTAATTACCCTCTAAACTATGTCTAAAGTTTCAGTTATTGAAGTGAAAAACCAAGATGAATTAAAAAAATTCGTAAGGTTTCCAATGGATCTTTATAAAAACAATCCTTATTATGTCCCTTCCTTTATCAAAGACGAATTCAAAATCTGGGACGAAAAGGAAAATCCGGCACTGAATTATTCAAAATCGAAACAATATCTTGCACTGAGAGACAATAAAGTAGTTGGAAGAATCGCAGTCATCATCAACCATAAAGAAGAAAAGGAACTTGGCATCAGAAAAGTCCGCTTTGGATGGATTGATTTTATTGATGATAAAGAAGTTTCTAAAGCGTTGATTCAGAAAGCTATAGATTATGCCAAAGAAAACAATATAGACAAGATCGAAGGGCCAATGGGCTTCACCAATCTTGATAAGGCTGGAATGCTCACTATGGGATTTGACAAATTAGCTACTATGATCGGAATCTATAACCATGAATATTACCCTAAGCATTTGGAAGACCTTGGAATGACCAAAGAAAAGGAATGGGTAGAATATGAAATGAATTTTCCGAAAGTCCTTCCTGAAAAGGTAGAAAAATTCAGTTCGCTGATTGCTCAGAAATACAAGCTTAAAGTACTTAATTTCAAATCAAAGCAGGAAATTTTACCGTTTGTAGAGCCTATGTTTAAACTGCTTGATGAAACTTATAAGCATCTTTCAACCTACACTCCTATTTCGGACGAACAGATACAGACTTACAGGGAAAAATACTTCCCTTTTATAGACAAAAACTACGTGATCTGTGTGGTGGACGAAAATAATGAATTGGTTTCCTTTGCCATCACAATGCCTTCCTATTCCAAAGCATTACAAAAGTCAAAAGGGAAATTATTCCCATTCGGATGGTGGCATTTTTTACAGGCAGGAAAGAAAAACGACCGGGCCAATTTTTATCTGATAGGTATCCACCCTGAATACCAGAGACGTGGCGTGACGGCCATCATTTTCAAAGAAATTTTTGTGCGCTTTACCAGCATGGGAATTCAATTTGCCGAAACCAATCCCGAGCTGGAAGAAAATAAAAGCGTTCAGCTTCTGTGGCAGGATTACAACCCCGTGAACCATAAGAGAAGAAGAACATACTCCATGACTATAGATAGTGAGTAATGGGTAATAAGTAATGACAATAAGTAGTGAGTTATTAGTAGACTTATTTGATATCTGAAACTAATAACTCAAAATTTACAACCTCGAAATTCAAACCATCCATCCAACACGAAACTTCAAACCCGAAACCCGCATCGCGAAAACCCGAACCTCACAACATCCACTCCATGAAACCACATCTCATTGTCTTCGCTATTCTTATTGCCATATTCATTGCTTACAATTTCTTCTTCCGTATCGAGGACGACAGGATGAATACCATTGTTAATATCATACTGGCCAGCATTCTTTTTGGATATATAGCATTCATGGCCTATTCTCTCCTCAAAAAAATGAAGAAATAACACTATTTTTATTGATTCTAAATTACCACTTTTCCCCATTTTCATCCCACTTTTAACCTGATTAATTTCATGCTTTCTTGTTTATTCGCTAAATTTGCAAATTGAGATAATAATGCAAAAATGAATTTACCTGAAAGTTATATTCCAATCCTTATTCAAGCAGGTGTAGCTATCGCATTCGTAGCCGTTTCTTTGCTTGGAGCCCATTTTCTGGGACCGAAACAGAAAAAAGGAAATTCTGTGAAAAACCAAAGCTGGGAATGTGGAGTTCCTGTAGAGGGAAATGCGAGGACGCCATTTTCTATTAAATACTTCTTGACTGCGGTATTATTCGTGCTATTCGATATTGAAATCGTATTTTTTTACCCGTATGCGGTTAATTTCAGAGAATTCGGAATGGAAGGATTCCTGGCCGTACTTACATTCGTCGCAATTTTCTTCATGGCGTTTTTCTATGTTTGGAAACGTGGTGCATTGGATTGGGACAAATAGAGAAATTAAAAATTTTAAATTAAAAATTTTAGATGGGGATTTTGAATTAAATCAATGAGAGTTAATTTAAAATCTAAAATTTAAAATCTAAAATCATCTACAAGATGTCAGATAAAAAACCAGTAATAAGAACAGATGCACCTGCTCCGGAAGGATTTGAAGGAGAAGGGTTTTTCGCAACGAAACTGAGCAGTGTAATCGGGATGGCAAGAAAGTTTTCACTTTGGCCATTGCCTTTTGCAACCTCTTGTTGTGGTATCGAGTTTATGGCTACCCTGAACCCTACCTATGATGCTTCAAGATTTGGTATGGAAAGAAACTCTTTCTCACCAAGACAGGCAGATATGCTGATGGTTTGCGGAACCATATCCAAAAAGTTAGGACCCGTCCTGAAAGAAGTTTACACTCAGATGGCCGAGCCAAAATGGGTGGTTGCTGTTGGAGCCTGCGCTTCCAGCGGTGGTATTTTTGACACATACTCTGTATTACAGGGAATTGATAAAATTATTCCGGTTGACGTGTACGTTCCGGGATGCCCTCCGAGACCCGAACAGATCATCGAAGGGGTAATGCAGGTTCAGGCCCTTGCAGAAAGCGAAAGCATCAGAAGAAGAGATATGCCTGAATACCAGAAACTATTAGATTCTTACAACATAAGCAACTAACGGAAATGACAAACGAATTTGTATTAGAAGCAATCACAAGAGAATTTCCGGAATCTGTCATTTCAAGCTCAGAACCTTATGGGATGCTAACGATTGAGGTGAAGAAAGATGATATCAAAAAGATCATTCACTATCTGAAAGATTCATCGTTAGGATTCAATTTTCTTACCGATATCTGCGGGATTCACTATCCTGAATTTCCGGACAAGGAAATTGGTGTAATATATCACCTTCATAATATGATGGACAATTTCAGATTACGTCTGAAAATCTTTATGTCCAGAGAAAATATTGAAGTAGACTCCCTTGTGGAATTATTTGCAGGAGCCAACTGGATGGAAAGGGAAACTTATGATTTCTACGGAATTAAATTTAAAGGACACCCTGATCTGAGACCTATCCTGAATATGGAAGATCTCGGGTACCATCCGATGCTGAAGGAATACCGACTTGAAGACGGTACCAGAACAGATAAGAACGATGATATGTTCGGAAGATAAAAATAATGCAGTAAGCAATAAGCAATAAGCAGTAAGCTTAAAGCCTAGTGCCTAAAGCCTAAAGCATTTAAATTATGAAAGATAACTCATTATCTAATATACTTAACCAATACGAAAGTAAGGAGCAGATTGACGGGCAGCTTTACACCCTCAATTTAGGACCTACCCACCCGGCAACTCACGGAATCTTCCAGAACATCTTAACGATGGATGGGGAAAGAATCCTTCACGCAGAGCAAACCGTAGGATATATCCACAGAGCATTTGAAAAAATTTCCGAAAGAAGAAATTATGCTCAGATCACTACCCTTACCGACCGTATGAATTACTGTTCTGCACCCATCAACAATTTAGGTTGGCATATGACAGTTGAAAAGCTCATCGGTGTCAAAGTTCCGAAGCGTGTAGATTATATGCGTGTTATTTTAATGGAGCTGGCAAGAATCGGTGATCACCTGATCTGTAACGGAGTAACCGGGATGGACTCAGGAGCAATTACGGGTCTTACCTACATGTTCATCGAAAGAGAACGTATTTATGATATGTACGAGCAGATCTGCGGAGCAAGAATGACCACTAATATGGGAAGAATCGGAGGTTTTGAAAGAGACTTCACTCCAAAATTCCATGAGTTGTTAAAGGATTTCCTTAAAACTTTCCCGCCAAGATTCAAAGAATTCTGTACGTTATTGGAAAGAAACAGAATTTTCATGGACAGAACTATTGGAGCAGGAGCCATTTCTGCAGAAAGAGCATTAAGCTATGGTTTTACAGGTCCGAACTTACGCGCATCCGGTGTAGATTATGATGTAAGAGTTGCACAGCCTTATTCTTCTTATGAAGACTTCGACTTCATTATTCCGGTAGGAACTGCAGGCGACACCTACGACCGTTTCATGGTCCGTCAGCAGGAAATCTGGGAATCTATTAAAATTATCAAACAAGCATACGAAAACCTTCCTGAAGGACCATTCCATGCGGATGTTCCGGATTTCTACCTTCCTGAAAAGGCAGATGTTTATCAGAAAATGGAAGCTCTGATTTACCATTTCAAAATTGTAATGGGAGAAACAGACGTACCTAAAGGAGAAGTTTACCATGCTGTAGAAGGAGGAAACGGAGAATTAGGATTCTATCTGGTGAGCGACGGAGGAAGAAGCCCTTACAGACTTCACTTCAGAAGACCATGTTTCATTTACTACCAGGCGTACCCTGAAATGATCACAGGTTCTGTAATTTCAGATGCGATCGTTACCATGTGTAGTATGAATATCATTGCGGGAGAATTAGACGCATAAAATTGTAAAATGTATCATTGTAAAATGTATTAATGTTTTACAATGATTAAAATAAATAAGTCATTAGTACATTGTACATTGTACAATAATACATTCAATAAAATGAGCGAAACAATAGCTTTTAAACCGGAAAGTTTAGAACAGGTACACAAAATTATCGCAAGATATCCTGAAGGAAGACAAAAGTCTGCTCTTCTTCCTGTACTTCACTTAGCACAGAAAGAATTCGGAGGATGGTTAGACGTTCCTGTGATGGATTATGTTGCTGAATTATTAAGTATCAAGCCAATTGAAGTATATGAAGTAGCTACTTTTTATACCATGTTCAATATGAAGCCGGTTGGTAAATATGTTTTGGAAGTATGCCGAACGGGACCTTGCATGGTGTGCGGAAGCGAAAAAATCCTTGACCATATCAGAACAAAACTGAACATTAAGGACGGGGAAACTACCGAAGACGGTATGTTTACCTTAAAACCTGCTGAATGTCTTGGAGCTTGCGGATACGCACCCATGATGCAGCTTGGAAAATTCTTTCATGAAAATTTAACGATAGAAAAAGTGGACGAAATCCTTGATCTTTGCAGACAGGGACAGGTTGCTTTAGATTAATTAAAATATACGATGAGTAAAAAACTTTTACTTAAAGACGCACATATAGAAGGCATCCGTTACTTTGAAACTTACCGTAAACAGGGAGGTTACACCGCTGCAGAAAAAGCCTTGAAAATGACACCCGATGAAATCCTTGAAGAAGTAAAAGCTTCCGGACTTCGTGGCCGTGGTGGAGCCGGATTCCCAACAGGGATGAAATGGAGCTTTCTGGCAAAACCTGAAGGCGTTCCAAGACACCTTGTGGTAAATGCCGATGAATCTGAGCCCGGAACGTTCAAGGACAGATATTTAATGGAATTCCTTCCTCATTTACTGATCGAAGGTATGCTCATTTCATCTTACTGCTTAGGTTCAAATGTTTCCTATATCTACATCCGTGGAGAATATTCATGGATTCCGGATATTCTTGAAGAAGCTATTGAAGAAGCCAAAGCAGCAGGATTTTTAGGTAAAAACATCTTGGGAACAGGTTTCGACTGTGAAATTTATGTTCAAAGAGGTGGTGGAGCCTATATCTGCGGTGAAGAAACGGCATTGCTTGAATCCCTTGAAGGTAAAAGAGGAAATCCAAGATTAAAACCGCCATTCCCGGCTGTAAAAGGGCTTTGGGAAAGACCAACGGTGGTAAATAATGTTGAATCCATTGCAGCTATCGTTCCAATCATTGATATTACAGGAGCTGAATACGCTAAAATCGGGGTTGGAAGATCTACAGGTACAAAATTAATTTCCGCTTGCGGAAACATCAATAAACCAGGAGTTTACGAAATCGATATGACCATCACCGTAGAAGAATTCATCTACTCAGATGAATATTGCGGAGGTATTAAAGATGGAAAAAGATTAAAAGCCTGTATTCCAGGAGGAAGTTCCGTTCCTATTGTTCCGGCTAATTTATTACTGAGAACTGTGAACGGAGAACCGAGATACATGAACTACGAATCATTGGCAGACGGTGGTTTTGCTACCGGAACCATGATGGGTTCGGGAGGTTTCATCGTTCTCGATGAAGACCAGTGTATTGTGGAGCACACCATGACTTTGGCGAGATTTTATAATCACGAAAGCTGCGGACAATGTACCCCTTGCCGTGAAGGTACAGGATGGATGTATAAAATCCTGAAAAAAATTGAAAAAGGAGAAGGAAAAATGGAAGACATTGACCTTCTTTGGGATATCCAGAGAAAGATCGAAGGAAATACGATCTGTCCATTGGGAGATGCAGCAGCATGGCCGGTTGCAGCAGCGATCCGTCACTTCAGAGATGAATTTGAATGGCATATTAAAAACCCTGAGCTGTCTCAGACACAAAATTATGGATTAGCTAATTATGCTGACCCGATTCCGGCTGTTGAAAAAAATGCATAGCTAAAAAAATGAAAAAGTTATTGGTTGTCGGCTTAATGATGTCGGGGCTTGCTTTCGGGCAAATAAAACAGGATACATTAGACAAAGAATATAAACTGGAGGTAGCTCCAAAGAAAGAAAAGAAACAGAAACCCAATCCTTTAAGCAAGAAAGGTCAGGTGTTTGTTTTTTACGGATGGAACAGAGGAGCTTTTAGCAATTCTGATATCCATTTTACCGGAAACGGTTATGATTTTCAACTGAATAATGTGCAGGCAAGAGATAAACCTACTAAATTCGGAATCGTTTATATCGATCCAAGCTGGTTTACCGTAACGCAATATAATTTCAGGCTGGGATATTTTATCAAAGATAATTTAGCCCTTGTTTTAGGGATAGATCATATGAAATATGTAATGAAACAAGACCAGACGGTTGATTTTTCAGGTACAATTTCAGATCCGAAATATGCAGGAATGGTACAGAATGGACAGGTTAATTTAGCTGACACACAGTTTCTTACTTTTGAGCATACAGACGGATTGAATTATGAAAATTTAGGTCTTGAGAAATACAAAAATCTTATTCATAAAAAAAATATAGATTTAGTATGGTCTTACGGAGCAGGAATCGGGGTGATGTTTCCTAAAAGTAACATCAAGCTTTTTGGAAATGAAAGAAGCGATCGTTTTCACGTAGCAGGGATGGGAACCGACCTTAGAACCAGCCTTAACATGGTTTTCTGGAAAAACTGGATGATCAGGGCAGAGGCTAAAGCCGGATATATCAATATGTGGGATATCAAGACTACATTAAATAATAAGCCGGATAAAGCACGTCAGGATTTTGTTTTCGGACAGGTCCTTGCAGGCATCGGATATACATTTAACACGAAGAAGTATAATTAAAATAGAGCTTAACGCCTTAAAAGCATAAGCGAAAGCATAGAATATGAGCGAAGAGGTTAAAAAATTCAAAATAACTATAGACGGACAGACTACCGAAGTTTTGCCTGGGACTTCTATTTTGGAAGCTGCCAGACAAATCGGTGGAAAATCTGTACCTCCTGCAATGTGCTATTACAGCAAATTGGAAACCAGTGGAGGAAGATGTAGAACTTGCTTGGTCGAAGTTTCGAAAGGATCCGAAGCAGATCCGCGCCCTATGCCCAAATTAGTTGCTAGTTGCAGAACTAACGTAATGGACGGTATGGAAGTGAAAAATCTTACTTCTGAAAAAGCTCAGGAAGGAAGAAAAGCTGTTACCGAATTCCTATTGGTCAACCACCCACTGGATTGCCCTATCTGCGACCAGGCCGGTGAATGCCACCTTCAGGATCTTGGCTATGAGCACGGAAACCTTGAGACCAGAACTGAATTTGAAAGAAATACATACGAAGCAGATGATCTTGGTCCGAATATCAAGCTGAATATGAACCGTTGTATTCTTTGTGCAAGATGTGTATTGGCCGCAAACCAGTTAACAGGAGAAAGAGAACACGGAATTCTTTTCAGAGGAGACCACGCTGAAATTTCCACTTATTTAAATAAAGCTTTAGATAACGACTTCATCGGAAACATTATTGATGTTTGCCCGGTTGGAGCCTTAACCGACAGAACTTCCCGTTTTGCAAGCAGAGTTTGGTTTACAAAACCAATGAACGCTACATGTAAATGTGATAAATGTTCAGGAAAAGCTGTAGTTTGGATGAAAGGTGATGAAATTGTAAGAGTGACTGCCAGAAAGGACCAATGGGGAGAAGTGGAAGAATTCATCTGCGACACTTGCCGTTTCGAAAGAAAAGAACTTTCTGACTGGAACATTGAAGGTCCTAGACATATCGACAGACATTCAGTTATTTCATTGAACCATTACGAAAAACCTAAGGATGAGCTAAGAGTTTTAGACAATCCTATGGCCAAAGAAATCAGTGAAAAAGACGAAAAATAAAATTTGAAAATTTGATAATGAGTTAATTTGATAATGAGAGACTTTGGTGATGTGACTGCTATAACTTCCATCTTCCTGCTCCCATCTTCATAACTTCTAACATCTATAACAATAAAATGGATTTACTAACATTTAAACTTATACTTGTACTGGCGCTTTTCCTGCTGTCTCTTACGATTGCAGCCTACTCTACATGGGCAGAAAGAAAAGTTGCATCTATCATGCAGGATAGAATTGGTCCCAACAGAGCCGGACCTTTCGGATTGCTGCAGCCTCTTGCTGACGGTGGAAAGTTTTTCTTTAAAGAAGATTTTACGCCTGCCAATGCAGAAAAATTCCTTTTCGTATTGGGTCCCGCTTTGGTAATGTTTATTTCACTGATCACAGGAGCAGTTATCCCTTGGGGTAAAAGTTTAAATATTGCAGGAACTTCTTTTGATCTTCAGGTGGCTAACATCGACGTTGGTGTACTTTTTATCATCGGAATGGCCTCAATTGGTGTATACGGAATTATGATCGGAGGTTGGGCTTCGAATAACAAATATTCATTATTAGGTGCTATCCGTGCTTCTTCACAGATGATTTCTTACGAATTGGCGATGGGATTAGCATTACTTTCCATCATTATGATGACGGGAAGTTTAGATTTAAAAGAAATTACTGAAAGCCAGACAACAGGAAAACTTTGGGGAGTTATTCCTTGGGTTTCCGGATTCAACTGGAATATTTTCTATCAGCCAATCGCTTTCTTAGTATTCTTTACTGCCGCATTGGCAGAAACCAACAGACACCCTTTCGATTTACCTGAATGTGAATCTGAGCTGGTAACAGGATATTCTACAGAATATTCTTCCATGAAGTTAGGTTTATACATGTTCGGGGAATACGTAAACATGTTTATCTCCAATGCTTTCATGGTGGTTCTTTTCTTCGGAGGGTACAACTATCCGGGAATTGAATGGGTAACTCAGAACTGGGGCGAAAACGCAGCCGGAATTTTAAGTATCGTAGCATTCTTAACAAAAACGGTAATCGGAATTCTGATCTTCATGTGGATCAGATGGACGCTTCCAAGATTCAGATATGATCAGCTGATGCATTTAGGTTGGAAAACATTAATTCCAATGGCACTGGTTAATTTGTTGATTACGGGTGCTGTAATATTAGCATTTGCAAACTAAAAGATAGATAAAGAGAAATATTTTTAACGCTGATTAAAATTCAGCCTAAAAAAATTAAAATAAATGAAACTTACTAACAGATCAAAAGTTGTTTCGAATAAAGAAATGACCCTTGCTGAAAAAATCTACCTTCCTGCTATCTTTACAGGAATGGGGATTACCTTCAAGCATGCTGTAAGAACCGTGATAAAAGGTGCTCCCGCAGTATATTCTTATCCGGAAGTACAGAAACCCAGAACTACTATCTGGAGAGGGCAGCACGTTCTGAAAAGAGACGAAGAAGGCAGAGAAAGATGTACAGCCTGTGGACTTTGTGCCGTAGCCTGTCCTGCAGAAGCCATTACCATGACCGCTGCAGAAAGAACAAAAGAGGAAAAAGGACTTTACAGGGAAGAAAAATATGCATCAGTATATGAAATCAACATGCTGAGATGTATTTTCTGTGGAATGTGTGAAGAAGCCTGTCCGAAATCTGCCATCTATCTTACAGACAGATTGGTGGATGTGGAAACCAACAGAGGTTCTTTCATCTACGGAAAAGATAAGTTGGTTGAAAAAATAAATGAAAGGATTGACATTACGACAAGACAGTCCGAGAAACAAAAAAATGCGGTAAAATAATGGATCAGATTTTATTTTTCTTGGTGGCGTTTTTAGCAGTGGCAAGTGCGGTTTACTTTGTGTTTGCAAGAAATCCTTTGTATGCTGTTTTGTCATTAATTGTTACAATGTTTTCCATTGCGGGAATGTATATCCTTCTGAATGCACAATTCCTTGCCATCATCCAGATTATAGTGTATGCCGGTGCCATCATGGTACTGTTCCTTTATATCCTGATGATGCTTAACCTTAATAAAGAAGACGAAAGTAAGAAGGGCAATACTTTAAAGTTTGTCGGAGTTTTTACTGCCGGTCTTTTATTAATTGGAGTTTTAGGCGTATTCAGAGGTGTTCAGGACAAGCACATTGTTGTTGAAAATGTAGACAGAAGTGTTGGTCTTACCAAAAATCTGGGTAGACTTTTGTTTAATGAATATGTTTTACCGTTTGAGCTTGCATCCATCCTTATTTTGGCAGGTATTGTAGGTGCGGTATTAATCGGTAAAAAAGATTTATAAAATTATGGGAGAAGTAAATACATTTATACAAAGCGTCCCTCTGAATTATTTCATCATTCTTTCTTCAGTATTGTTCTGTTTGGGAGTGTTGGGAGTATTGCTGAGAAAGAACGCTATTGTTATTTTGGGCTGTGTAGAGCTTATGCTGAATTCTGTAAACCTTTTATTAGCTGCTTTTTCAGCGTACAAAGGAAACGGAGACGGACAGCTTTTAGTTTTCTTCATTATGGTGGTAGCCGCCGCTGAAGTAGCGGTAGGATTGGCAATTATTGCTATGTTGTATAGAAATACCCGTTCTGTAGATGTAAGTATATTTAATAAATTAAGAGGATAAGGAATGGAAAATTTAGTGTATGCAATAGTACTTTTACCACTTTTAGGGTTTCTTATTAACGGTTTATTCGGGAAAAATCTTCCAAAAATATTGGTAGGCTCATTGGCTACAGCTATGGTTTTCGGATCTTTCTGTATCGCGGTAAGTATTTTCATGAATATGAATTCTGAAAGCCAGCCGGTTATCGTAAAAGCATTTGAGTGGTTTACAGTAAACGGGGTCCAAATCAATTTCGGATTCCAGATCGATCAGCTTTCTTTAATGATGGTGATGATCATTACAGGTATCGGTTCTTTGATTCACCTATACTCTATCGGATATATGAGCCACGATAAAGGTTTCTATAAGTTCTTTACTTATCTGAATCTTTTCATCTTCTCCATGTTACTTTTGGTGATGGGAAGCAACTACCTGATCCTGTTCATCGGATGGGAAGGAGTAGGTCTTTGTTCTTACCTGTTAATCGGATTCTGGTATACCAACGAAGAATACGGTAAAGCAGCAAGAAAAGCTTTCATCATGAATAGAATTGGTGACCTTGCGTTATTGATCGGTATTTTCATGATCGCTTCTCAGACCAACGCTGTAGATTACCTTACGGTAGCACAGAATTCTTCAAAATTTGAATTAGACGGAACAGTAATTATCTTTATTACAGCAAGTTTATTCATCGGGGCAACCGGTAAATCAGCTCAGGTTCCTTTATATACATGGTTACCGGATGCGATGGCCGGGCCGACTCCGGTTTCTGCATTAATTCACGCGGCAACGATGGTAACTGCGGGTATCTACTTAGTGGTAAGATCAAATTTCTTATTTACTCTGGCCCCTACAGTTCAGGGAGGAATTTTATTCATCGGATTCCTGACTGCAGCTTTGGCAGGATTCTATGCGCTTCGTCAGAACGATATCAAAAAAGTATTGGCCTACTCTACCGTTTCACAGCTTGGATTCATGTTCATCGCTTTAGGATTGGGAGCTTATACAACAGCGATGTTCCACGTAATGACGCACGCTTTCTTTAAAGCTTTATTATTCTTAGGTGCAGGTTCTGTGATCCACGCAATGAGCAACGAGCAGGATATGCGTTTTATGGGAGGTTTGAAAAAATACATTCCAATCACACACGCTACCTTCCTTATCGGAACACTGGCAATCTCAGGTTTCCCTTTATTATCAGGGATGATCTCAAAAGACGAAATTTTAGTAGCAGCTTTCGCTAAAAACCCAATTTACTGGGTAATTCTATTTGTTTTGGCAGCAATAACTGCAACCTATATGTTCAGACTGTATTACTTGACTTTCCATGGAGAGTTCAGAGGTACTGAAGAACAAAAACATCACTTACACGAAAGTCCGTCTAATATGACACTTCCGTTGATCGTACTGGCTATCCTTTCTGTGCTTGCAGGTTTCATTAACCTTCCTCACTTCATCGGTCACGGTCATTATGCGAAACTAATGGAATGGCTTAAGCCGGTTCTTACCGAGCAAAGCTTCAGCCAGATGGAAGCTACCCTATCAGGAGTTCCGTTTGGTACTGAAATGATCCTGTTGGGAGCTACAGTTCTTATGTTCTTCACAGTTTGGTTTGTTGTAAAAAATACTTACGTGAAGAAGAAAAAAATGGCTCTTGCAGAAGAAAGCTATACCGGATGGGAAAAGCTTTCTGCTAAAAAACTATATGTAGACGAACTTTACAATGCATTGATTGTAAAAACTGTTGAAGGATTAGGACGCGGAGGAAAGATGTTTGATAAAGGAATCTTGGACCGTTTTGTAGACTTCGTAGGCGAAGGTGCTGAAGACAGCGGAAAAGCCATGAAGCGTATCCAGAACGGAAATGTGGAGACTTACATCCTTATCATGTCTTTAGCGGTGGGAATTATACTGATTGTTAACTTTATATTACAATAATGTCTGGTTTATTATTAACATTATTACTATTACCTCTAGTAGGTTCGGGATTAGTTTTTGCATGGAAAGATAAATCCAGCAAATATCTGGCGCTGGGAATTGCGTTGGTCCAAATGCTTATTACTTTCTACATCGCAGCGGATTTCAATTTTAATCCGACGGTAGACAGTGTATTACAGCACGAGATCAATTATCCTTGGTCACAATTCATTAAAAGTTCACTTCATTTCGGAATTGACGGAATGAGCTTGCTGCTTTTACTTTTAACCAATATTCTTACGCCGATCATTATTTTATCATCTTTCAATGAAAATGTAAGCTACAGAAACACATTCTACGGCCTGATCCTGCTGATGCAGTTTGGTCTTGTAGGAGTTTTCACATCGCTTGACGGATTATTGTTCTACATTTTCTGGGAAGTAACCCTGATCCCGATCTGGTTTATTGCCGGACTTTGGGGCCAGGAAAACAAAAGATTTGAGTTCACTACAAAATTCTTCGTATATACATTCGTAGGATCATTATTTATGTTAGCCGGATTGATCTATGTGTACAACCACTCTGCATCGTTCGCTTTAACAGATCTTTACAATGCTGATCTTAACGAAGTACAGCAGACTGTGGTATTCTGGTTTATTTTCTTTGCATTTGCAGTGAAATTACCGGTATTCCCTTTCCATACATGGCAGCCGGACACGTATACCTACTCTCCTACTCAGGGATCCATGCTTTTATCAGGGATCATGCTGAAAATGGCTGTATATGGGGTATTGCGTTATTTATTGCCAATCACTCCACTTCCTATCGCAGGAATTTCTGGACAAATTGTTATTATCCTTGCCATCATAGGAATTGTACATGGCGCACTGATCGCGATTATCCAGACAGATATGAAAAGAATCATTGCTTATTCATCTTTCTCTCACGTAGGACTGATGGTTGCAGGGATCTTCTCTTCTGCAGTGATTTCTTTAAGAGGAACATTTAACATTGAAGGTGCTGAGGGAGCTTTAGTTCAGACTTTTGCCCACGGTATCAACGTAGTTGGATTATTTTATTGCTGTGATATTTTATACAAGAGATTTAAATCAAGAGACATCAGACAGATGGGAGGTTTGGCGAAAGTAGCCCCTAAATTTGCTGTATTATTCCTGATCATTATCTTGGGTTCAATGGGAGTTCCGTTAACCAATGGATTTATCGGGGAATTTATCCTGTTGAAATCCGTATATGATTTTAACGGTTTGGCAGCAGTAATTGCTGGTCTTACGGTAATCCTTGCTGCTGTATATTTATTGAGATTCTACGGAAAAGCAATGTTCGGAGAAGGAGACGAAGCTGTTTTAAGCACAGCAAAAGACCTTTCAGCTGTAGAATTCTCCGTATTGGCAAGTTTAGCGGTTTTTGTGATTGTATTTGGTATTTTCCCACAGCCGATAATCGATATGGTGAATAGTTCATTGACGTTTATCTACACGGCAATGGCCAATTAAAAAATTAAAAGATTTAAAAATTAAAAAATTAGGAGATTAAAAAAGGTTAAAAGACAAGAGAAATAGAGCTTGGAAGTAAAATTTTTACATCAGACTTTAAACCTTAAACTTTAAACTCAAAATCTCAAATATAAATTATGAGTGTTTTAATTATTGTTTTCCTAACAGCAGTTGTTGCGTTATTTTCAGGAGTTTTTGAACAAGGAAAATTCGCAAGATACATTGGGATTTTGGGATTAATCATCGCGTTATGGGTAAGTTTCATGCCGGAATGTGCGTTCTTCGAACAGTACAGACACATGTATGACTATACTGCCAATACTGCTTTATTCACTAAAATATCAATTGTAACAACATTATTGTTATTTTTTCTGGGAGGTTTTGCATTCAGCAACCACAGAAGCCACCAGTCTGAACTATACGCGCTGATGCTTTTTGCATTATGCGGAGGAATTATTCTTTTCGGATTCCAGAATCTGGTAACCCTTTTCTTAGGGGTAGAAATTCTTTCCATTCCTTTGTATGTAATGGCCGGTGCCAACAAAACTGATTTAAGATCAAATGAAGCTTCAATCAAATATTTCTTAATGGGTGCCTTCGCGACAGGTTTCTTACTGTTCGGGATTGCATTTATCTATGGAAGTGCAGGAAGCTTTGACCTTTATAAGATCCACGACTTTGGCTTAGCCCATTCTACAGATGTAATGTTTATCCTGGGTGTTCTACTGATCCTTTGTGCCCTGGCATTCAAAGTAGCATTAGCTCCTTTCCATATGTGGAGCCCTGATGTATATGCAGGATCACCTTCATTAATCACAGCATTCATGGCGAGTGTGGTAAAAATTTCAGGATTCTTTGCCCTTTTCAGACTGATGACGATAGGCTTTACCGGAGTTACCCACGAATGGATCAATGTACTTGGAGTATTCCTCATCATTACCTTACTTTTAGCCAACGTTATGGGTCTTGCCCAAACCAACGCCAAAAGAATGCTGGCTTACTCTTCAGTATCCCACGCAGGATACATCGGGTTGGTTTTCTTCGGAATGACAAGCCTTTCTACCTATAACCTGGCATTTTACCTATTTGCTTACTCGTTATCTACAGTAGGAGTTTTCATGTGCCTGATTTGGGTAGAAAAGCTGAAGAGAGAAACTTCTTTCGGAGCTTTCAAAGGATTGGCTAAAACTGAGCCTCTATTGGCCACAGCAGCAGCTATTTCTATGCTTTCAATGGCTGGAGTTCCGTTAACTGCCGGTTTCATGGGGAAATTTGCTTTATTCTCCCAGGCCATGAACGGTGCGGCTTTCCTGGTACTGATCGCAGTATTAGGTTCTGCTCTTTCCATTGCCTATTATTTAAGACTGATTATTGCCATGTTCTTCTTTAAAGAATCTACATTCAAATCTTCAGAAAAAGTAACACTTACTTACAATATTGTAGCAGTATTTGTCATAGCATCTATTATCATTCTGGGAATTTTCCCAGATCTGTTTGCAAGACAGTTTGGATTATAGAATACTACTATAAAAATATACAGAAGCACAACTTTTCAGTTGTGCTTTTTTGTTTCTTATTTTATACGTCAACTTTTGTCGCTTCTCCCCATTATCTTTGTCATATTAACCTTAAAAATATTAATATGATTTCACCAGAAGATTTTGAACTAATAAAAACATATGTAGACTCCAAAATGGATGATTTACAGCTTAGTTCCATCAACTTATGCCAGTACAGTCATTTTGATGACCGTTTCAAATATGGATATTATAGTGAAGGAGACATCACTCAGTTCCAGTTTGTAAAAAAGGATGGACGGGAATGCTTACGGCTAAAGAGCATAACTAATAATACCGGCTTTTATGCCAATGCCAATCATAATTTCAATGGAAACAAGGAATTGATTGGCAGAACTTTCACCATATCTTTCGATGTGTTTCCTTTATCCGAAATAGATCATTTCAATATCGGATTTTCAGGCATAAATCATGAGCATCCGACCACAGTAACCAATCGCTGGCAAAGAGTCTCCTACACTCAGTTTATTGATCCAAGCCTGTTTCCCAATAACAGTACTCCGTTATTTTGGATATTCACCGGTGATGGAATCAATGATTTTTATATTGCCAATCTGAGCGTTACTGAAGGACTTTATCCGTCAAATTATTATCCGTCGAAAGAAGATTTAACCTTAGGATTCCTGAGCAAAAATGCCAGAGGCTGGCTGGATCAGTTACTTCCAAAATCAGAGGCCCATATGGGATCATTGGTTCTTCCAAAAGGAACTCCTAAAACAGGCTATGATCCAGAGATATGTCATATTGCATTCGATGGTAGCGACCTGATCTTAACTATAGAAGGAAGTCAGTACAAATTAACAAAAGTTCAAATATGAAAAATATAACATTTTATAAAGACGGGAAAAGTAATTTTGTCATTATTCAGCCTCAATCCCCTACTCAACAGGAAGAAGATGCAGTTAAATTACTAAAAGAAGAAATTCAAAAAGTATGCTCCATAATACTCCCGGTGCAATCTGATAATGCGTCTGCTCAGCATCATGAAATTATCATTGGAAATTGCCCGAACAGAAATACTGTATTCAGCTCAGCTATTCCACTTGCCCATGATGAATTTTATCTTTTCAATAAAGATTCTACAATTTACATCAATGGTAATGGAAGGGGATTAATTTTCGGAGTAAGCTATTTTCTGGAAAATTATTTAAAAGTGAAGAAAATTAATGTGACAGGACGTGACAGTGTAAATCCACAAGAGTTGTATAAAATCACGGCCCTTAATGAAGTCTATATCACAAAATTCAGTTTTAACAGTCAGAAACCGGCTTTTTCATACAGGTGGATTGTATCCCAGGAAGCTTACAGTAAGAATTACTCAAACTTCAATAAGCTTTCTTACTGGGATATTGAGCAAGGGCAGCCTGCTAAGCTGGAAGATTCCGGTGAAAGTGTTCATAATCTCACAAGACTTTTTGGATACGATACTCATTATTCCACCAATCCGGAATATTATCCTCAAATCAATGGAAACAGAACCGCTGAACTGATGACACTTAACAAATGTCACAGAGCCCCATGTTTATCCCAGAATGGTGTTTTCGAAATTGTAAAATCAGCCCTGCAATCTAAAATGAATGAGAAGCCGGATAAGCCTATCTGGAATCTCTCCCAACCGGATGGAATAACAGATTATTGCCAATGTTCAGAATGTGCACCAAAACATGCTCTGCCCGGTGGGTTTTCAAATACTTTATTTCCTTTTATCAATCGTATGGCAAAGGAATTTCCGGATAAGATCATAAAAACACTTTCTTATGTTGTAAGTGATATTGTACATACTGTAGAAACAGTATATCCGGACGGAAGTACTTTACAAGCCGGTAAAGTAGAACCTAATGTGATGATTATGTACTGCCCAACCATCAATAATAAGATCAGATCCATTGCATCTTCAAATGAACCTATCGCTGTTGCTTACAGAAATGCTCTCACTAAGTGGTCCCAAAGCGGAGGAAAATTATACATATGGGAATATCTGGTTAACTTTGCATATTTCCTGTTTCCATTTCCTACTCTTCACATTTTACAGGAAAACCTGAAGTATTACAAATCTCTGGGAGTCAATTCATTCTTCGCACAAAGCACAAGTACAGAAGATAGTGCCTTGAGGGGTTTAAATACCTATGTATACGCAAGACTTCTATGCAACCCTGATGATGATCTGGAAGGGATAGTAGCTGATTTCTGCAAAAACTATTATGGAAATGCTTATAAGGAAATGTTCCTGTTTATCACTTCTCTTTTACGATATGCCCAACATGATGAGTCAGGTGTATGGGATTCAATGGGATATACAGCCAGTATGATAAAGCATGCAAATCCTGATATAGCTGTTGAAAACACAACACTTTTCAGCATCAGACATCTGAAAGAATTTTATAGTTATATTGATACCGCTTTAACAAAAGTTCCTTTAGCTTCAGATGAATGGAAAGCTATTAAACGGGAAGAAATATGTTTAAAGCAGGTAGAGGTAGAAACTTCAAGTAAATACTCAAATCCGACAAATCAGGTAGATTTTCATCAGGCCTTTTCTGAGTACTTTAAACGTTTTGGAGGAGGTAATTATGGCAATACCGAGGAAGGAATGCTTAAAAACAGATGTTATGATTTAAAAGACAGCTGTCTTTCTGCTGACCCGAAAATCAAAATCAATGAATCACGAGATGCTACATCTTATGTATCTGATATTATTACTGGGTATGGCTATCAACCTTAATTTTTTAAAGCACAACTGAAAAGTTGTGCTTTTTTGTTAAATATAATTCGAATAATTTTGATGAATATTCCATAAAACTGCGAAATTTTTGAAAAAGAAAAGAAAGCAGCAATCAATGCTTTACCTATATTCGTATTTTATTCAGGAAAAATAAAAAAACAGCTTACAAAGGTGGCTTTCATCCATTTGCAATTCATTTGGAAATGGTGTTTTTTTCATAACTTTACTTTAAATTTCAGCTCTTGTCCAATCTTTATAAAAAAGAAGCTCCTTTCCAGGTTCTTATATCATTCAAAAAATATTTGGATGTGCTGGAACATATCCGTTATAATGATCGTCTGGAGTATCGGGTCAATTATGCCGAATCCCTTATTGAAAGAACCAGAAATTTCCAGGAACTGAAGGACGGGTTCGAGGATGTGACACTTCTGGATAAACATGAAGACCTCATCAGGCTTCTGCTGGCAGACCTTTTCCCTACAGGACTTACCAACAATGAAATTAAAGCAGCAAGTATTCCGCTTTCCAATATCACTTTTAATTATACTGAAAGATTTAAAAATATTCTGAAAGATGCCGGAAAAGATTTTGAAATAGAGCTCAGGAACATTGATGATAATGAGTTTTATGTTTTCTGCTGCTGTCTTATTCTTCAGAGCTATTTCAAAAGGGATATTAAAACCACCATCCCACTTTATTATGATATCCCGAACAGACAGGGAATCATGAAGCATTATAAAATCACGGTAAATTCAGATTTTACGGATATTTATCCTACTGAAAATGCTGAAATCCCTTCTGATGATGTACTGGATATGCTGCTTGAAAACCTGGATGACTTTAAGCTCTGGAAAAAATACTTCCCTTCAAAATCATGGATATTAAAAGGGTTTACTATTATTTCTCTGGTAGATTGTACTTCGGAAGTGGCTCTGTCTGATCTGAAATCCAGTATGATTGAGATTGATCCCGAAGATCTGAGCCCGAATGAAAATCTGGTAGAAATTTTCAAATCTTATTTCGATGTTCCGGAGCTTAATTTCGGATTAATGCTGTTTGATAAAAAAGACCAGAAACTTGGCAGGCTTCCTATCTACGAAAATATTTTCACCCATCATGTTCTTGATTTTTGGATCAATGCATTTGATGAAGAAACCCGGAAGAGTACTTTCAACAATTTAAACCATAATTCCAAACCGATTGTCATCTCCAACGTCAACAACTTGGATGAAGATGTCAAAAGCCTTCCCTCTTTCAGTATTTTAAGGGATAACAATATCAACAGCTTCATGGTAATTCCTATCATGAAAGACAATGAACTTCTGGCTATTATGGAATTCACTTCTCCGCAGGCCAATAGTTTTAACGGATTAAAGCTTAAAAAAATGGAGTTTTTCACCGATATGATCCTTTTCTCTCTGAACAGGTTCAGTTTTGAAAAAAACTATCAGATAGAAGCTATTATCCAGCGTGAATATACCTCTATTCACGACAGCGTTGTATGGAAATTCAGGAGCGAAGCAGAAAAGTATTTCAACGCTTCGCTTGGAAAAAAAATGTATACGCTGAAACAGATTACATTTAAAAACCTCACCCCTCTTTTTGGCTTCTCGGATATCCGTTCTTCTTCGGATAAGCGTTTTAATCTGATGCTTGAAGACCTCAACCAGCAGCTTGAAAGTCTTCATGATATTTTCACCCTCATCAATTCTGATTCGGAGAAATATCTTCTGGCCCTTGATGTTTTTGAAAATGAGCTGAATAATGAGATCAAGGCCGATACGGAACAGCGCCTTCAGAGGTTTTTAAGAGAAGAGATCCATCCTTATCTCCAGGGAAAACTGGAACTGAAAACCGACAGGGAAATAAAAAATAAGATCAAAGATTATTTTGTACAGGTTTTTTCCCAAACCGATCTCTTTTATGCCAACAGGAAAAACTTGGATGATTCTATAACACTGGTCAACAGGAAACTGGCAGATATGCTGGACGAAAGCCAGATTAAAGCCCAGGAGATCTTCCCGCATTACTTTGAAAGATTCAAATCCGATGGCGTAGAGCACAACTTATACATCGGGCATACTATTGCCCCGGATCTCAATTATACTTCAAAAGTAGTCCACAAATTAAGATACTGGCAGCTGAAAACGATCTGCAACATGGAACGTGAATTTCAGACCTTTAAAAATACCCTGCCTATCCAGCTGGATATCGCCTCATTGCTTTTTGTCTATAATGAAAAAATAGACATCCGCTTCAGAATGGACGAGAAACGCTTCGATGTAGACGGCGCCTACAATTCGTATTATGAAATTATAAAAAAACGCCTGGATAAAGCCCATATCAAAGACTCTCCGGAAAGGATTACCTGCCCCGGCAAGATTACTATTGTATATTTCGGCATGGAAAACCAGAGAGAATATCTGGAATACATCAGTAAGCTTCAGAAAAAAGGAATTCTGCAGAATGATGTGGAGTTTTTGAAAGTGGAAGATTTGCAGGGAATTACGGGGTTGCTGGCGTTGAGGATTTCTTTGACCCAAGGCTAAGAACCCGTCCTTTTCAGCTCACCTATAACATTCCTGCCAGCTCGAAAATAGAATATTCAAGCGGTTTACCCATTTTCATACAATTCGTAAGCTATCTTACAATTATCGCCGCTTTTTAATTAAAGGGAAAGAAAAGCATATCCGAAAGAAAGTACGGAAATAATAATTCCTGCCATAAATATCTTATAAGTTATGGATAAAAGTTTATACTTTCTGTCCAGAACTTTCCCAAGGAAATAAAGGTCTTTCACCATAGAATCATAGATATAATCCCTGTCCTTGATTAAATCTTTCATTGCATTGTGATAATCGTTGAAGAGCATTTGCTGAAAGTTCCCGAAGAACAGAAGATTTACTTTCCTGTCTGCAATATCCTGAGCCGTAAAATTCGTCTTCGTCACATTCGGTTTTGTTGATAAAATGGCAAATATGATGGTCAGAACACTTGAAATAAGCAGGATAAAGCTCGGAATGATCAGGTGGGCATTCTTAGGGGTATCTAGTTTAGGTACAAGCACGGAAAGACAAACGGAAATAATAATGGCATTAACTGAAAGAAGGATATTGGCCTTGCTGTCTGCAATATCACTCAATCTGGTATGGTTATTCAGGGTAACTCTGAATAGCGTATCTACACTGCGGTCGGATTTTGGGTCCTTAGGTTCCTTTTTTGTATCGGAACTTTCTTTTTTATCTTTTTTCTTATCTTCGTCTTTTTCCAGCTTTTTTTCTATTTTCCTTATATTTTCAGCTTTTAGAGGCTCCCATTTTTCCTTTGCATATTCCGTATAATAATGATGCTTGTTTTTAAGCATTTCAAGATTGCCCGCATTCCATTCCTCATTGGAAAAACACCTTACATTGGTAAGTTCCCATTCTTTTCTGAGTGCATCAGAAATATCATTATAATCATGGCTGGCAAAGTGGCTGCAGTCTGCATCTTTTACAATCTTTTCCAAAAGGTTCTGCGGCTGATAGGTAATTTTGGTCGCCAGGATCAGTCTGGAAACATCTTCAATATAATTTTCAGGATAATTTTCCTGTTTGAGAAAATCGGTAAGAATCGTTACTCCTTTTTCTTCGTGATTCTGTGCACATTCCACATAACCTGTATCATGGAACCAAAGGGCTAGAAGCACCTTTTCCTGATCCTCTTTGGAAACAGGTGTATTTCGCATAATCTCTTCGGCCTTATTAACGGTATAGGTCGTGTGAATAAAATTATGGTAAAAGTATACAGAAGATAACTTATCTTTGAATAAGATTTCTACATAATCTTTAGCTTTGTGTAAAATATTCATTCCTGAATTTTTGTTAATGTAAATTTATGAATTTATCCTTTAAAACTCATTTAAAAAAAACGACTATTGCCTTTAGAGCAGTATTATCTGCGGGAGTTCTCTATTCTTGCGCTACATATAACGTAAAAAAGGGTAAAAACTTATTTGAAATAAAAAATTCTGATATAAAATCTGAAAATGATTTTAAAGTCTTCCTGATCGGGGATGCCGGAAATGCAGATGAGCCTCAGGCACAAAATACCTTAAATTTACTTAAAAACAAGCTGGATTCCGCAGACAGTAATTCTATGCTGATCTTCCTTGGTGATAATATTTACCCTAACGGCCTGCCAAAAGAATCCGACAAAGATTATGCATTGGCCAAGCAAAAGTTGGAAAATCAGCTTGCCATTACCAAAAACTTTAAAGGGAAAACACTTGTTATTCCGGGAAATCATGACTGGAACAACGGTCTTGATGGATTAAAGGCACAGGAAGACCTTGTGAAAAGCTATTTTAATGATAAAAAGGCCTTTCTTCCTAAAAATTCCTGCGGCATCGACGATATTAATTTATCCAAAGACATAAAACTTATTGTTATTGATACGGAATGGGCCCTTGTTAACTGGGATCAGTATCCGGGTGTCAATAAAAACTGCAGTATTAAAACCCGTGAGGATTTTTTCACGGAATTTAAAGACCTTATTACCAAAAACCAGGATAAAAAGATTATTGTAGCCCTACACCATCCTTTGATCAGCAGTGGAACCCACGCAGGATTCAATTCTGCAAAGTCACATCTTTATCCGTTAAAAAGTAAGGTTCCTGTTCCGGTTGTAGCAAGTTTTATCAATATATTGAGAAGCTCTTCCGGGGCAAGTCTGGAGGATATCAACAATAAACATTATGCAGATCTGGCCAACAGGCTGAAAAGCATCGTTCAGGATAAGGAAAATATTATTTTTGTTTCCGGACATGATCATAATCTGCAGTATCATGAAGACAGGAATATCAGGCAGATCATCAGTGGTGCCGGTTCCAAGACAGATCCTGCCACCATTGCGGAAAAAACGGATTTCTCATACGGAGGGAGCGGTTTTGCCGTTCTGAATATCAGAAAAGACCAGAGCACAGATGTAGAATATTTTTCAACAAAAGATAATGGTCTTAAAAAGCTTGCCCACATTTCTGTCATCTCGAAACCGGATGCCTTTGTGAATAATTATCCAAAAGATTTTCCGGCCACAGCAACATCGAGCGTTTACCCGGTGAAGCTTACCCAAAAAGGACCTGTTTACCGCTGGTTATGGGGCGAGCACTACAGAAAATACTACGGTATCCCTATTGAGGCACCTACAGGAGATCTTGCTTCGTTGAACGGTGGATTTACGCCTTTCCGGGAAGGAGGAGGCAACCAGTCGAACAGTTTAAGGCTGAAAGCGGCAGACGGACAGGAATTTGTTATGCGTGGGGTAAAAAAGAGTGCAGTCCGTTTCCTGAATAATATGGCTTTCAAAAAAAGTACTTTCGGAAATGAGCTTAACAATACGTTTCCTGAAAAATTCCTGCTTGATTTTTATACGACCAATCACCCGTTTACTCCTTTTTCTGTAGGAAATATGGCTGATAAACTGGGTATTTTCCACAGCAATCCGAAGCTTTATTACATCCCGAAACAATATGCTTTGGGAGAATATAATGAAAACTACGGTGACGAAATGTATATGATTGAAGAGCGTTTTTCTTCAGATCCCAAAACATTGGCCTCTCTGGATAATGCCAAAGACATTGTTTCTACGGATGATGTTCTGAAAAATTTCTCTAAAAATTACAAATATTCTGTAGACCGCGAATCGTACATAAGAGCAAGGATTTTCGACATGCTTATCGGCGATTGGGACAGGCATTCCGACCAGTGGAAATGGGCGGAATATCAGAATGGTGATAAGGTCATTTATAAACCGATCCCAAAAGACAGAGACCAGGCTTTCAGTAAGTATGACGGCGCTGCTTTCAAAGTTATTATGAATGTTCCGGCTATCCGCCACATGAAAACGTTTAAGGACGATATTAAAAATGTGAAGTGGATGAATATGGAGCCGTATCCGCTGGACCTTATCTTTTTAAAAGGAGCTTCACAGGAAGAATGGACTGCGCAGGCCAAATATATTCAGGAACATCTCACAGATGCTGATATTGATGATGCCTTTACAAATCTGCCGAAAGAAGTACAGGATGAAACGATTGCTGATATTCAGAGAAAATTAAAAGTCAGAAAAACAAAACTTCAGGATTATGCTGCTCAATATTATGATGTGCTGCAGGAAAAAGTTCCTCTTGCCGGAACAGTGAATCCTGATAAATTCGTTATCACAAAAACGGCAAATACCGTTCATGTACAGCAATATAAATTAGATAAAAATAAAGAAAACCCTGAATTGGTTTTTGAAAAAACCTACGAAGACTCCAAAACGAAAGAACTTTGGGTCTATGGCCTTGAAGATGACGACATTTATGAAGTTTCAGGGGAAGGAAGGCCGAAGATGAACATCAGGCTTATCGGCGGTTATAATCACGATGTGTACAATATTGCTGATGGGAAAAGTGTGAAGATTTATGATTTTAAAAGCCAGAAAAACACATACAACGGCGGCGGAAAGAAAAATATTTCTGATGATTATGATATCAATACGTACAATTATAAGCATCCGAAATACAATTTCTTTGCCGGCTACCCGAATGCAGATTATAATCCGGATGACGGCGTGATTTTAGGGGTTCTGGCTAATTATACGGTTAATAATTTCATCCGCGATCCTTATACCCAGAAGCACAGCCTGAAAGTAAATTTTTATACGGCGACCGGTGGATTCAATGCTGCTTATAAAGGAATTTTCAAAAAAGCGATATCGGGATGGGATTTCAATCTGGATGCGGCATACACTACCCCAAGATTTGCTGAAAATTTCTTCGGACTATCAAATGAAAGTGAATACGACAAAGAAAATACGGAAAGGGAATACAACAGGGCACGAATCTCTAAGTTCAATTTTGCCCCTTCTATCTCTAAAAAAAGCTGGATGAATCTTCAGCATCAGTTTCAGCTGACGTTTGAAGATAATAAGGTACAGAAGAACGGCGACCGTTTTGTAGATCAGTCAGCAGATGTGAGGCCTGAAGTTTTCAAAAGCCAGCAGTTTGCCGGAGCCAATTATACATTCAGCTTCAAAAACCTTGATAATAATGCCTTCCCTACTTTAGGGCTGGAATTATTACTGAACGCAGACTGGAAGACGAACCTTTCCAATACTGAAAAGAATTTTTTCACACTGAACGGTACACTTACAATTGATCACAGACTTGACAAAAGAGGAAATTTTGTTTTTGCCAATTCCAGCAACGCCATGTGGATCAGCAATAATAATTTCGAATTCTATCAGGCCGCAAGCATAGGAGGTAATAATGGAATGAGGGCTTTCCGTAACGACAGGTTTTCGGGTAAATCCTATTTCACGAATAATTCTGAGATCCGATGGGATTTCGGAAGGGTAAGAAACAATATCATTCCAGCTAATATGGGAGTCCTGATCGGGTATGACCTGGGCCGGGTATGGAATGATCATGAAGATTCTAAAAAGTGGCACCAATCTGTAGGAGCCGGATTCTGGATGAGCGTTGTTGATATGTTCTCTGCAAGACTCAACTATTTCTATGGCTCTGATGGAGGAAGAATCTCCGGCGGTGTAGGAATGACTTTTTAAACCGGATCCCCATTTTAGAAAGGCAGATCATGCATTTTATTATAGAAAAAGATTAATTAACTTATTAATTTTAATATAAATAAATTTAATTATTTTAATTTTTCATTTACAAATTATTACACGTAAACAATATACGGTTAAAACAGCCAATTCATATTTTTTCAAATTTTAAGAAAAAGCATCCATAGAGCAATATGCTTGTATATCTTTTAAAAATTTAATGTTTTAAAAAGGATATATATTTGTTTAAAATTATTTCAAAAAAAAACAACTATCGGATGAAGAGAACGCTGTCATACATGGCATTGTTTGTCATGTTCTTAAATGTAAAAGCTCAAGTGGGAATAGAAACCCCAACACCACAAAACACATTACACGTCAATGGAAGCCTTCAGGTAGTAAAGGACCTGAATGTAGGTGGAAACGCAAAAACCAAAGGAAGCTCGGGGAACCGAGGTGAAGTATTAATGTCAAACGGAGCAGGAGCTGCCCCTTCCTGGACTACCATTGAATCCCAGAATTTCCTGAAAGTAATATTTGTAGGGAATAAAACAGATATCAATCCTGCTACAGGAAGCTATACAGGTACCGGAAGTAATCCTGTAAGCACTCATGAAAGTTTTGCAAAGACTTATATTTATAACGTAAGTAATAAGATTGATAATGCTTACCTGAAGTACGACTCTGCAACCGGAATATTCACAGTAGTAAAGCCCGGATACTACAATGTTGTTCCTTATATCACCTATGATCTAAGCTTAAACGGCAACGGCTACACAGCAGGAACGGCAAAATCTTCCGTACAGAAAGTTTCACCAGCTACGGAAACCCTGGCTTCTACATCCACAGGACATGGTGAGCGCACATTAACGGTAAATCATAACCTGTCTTCGATTACCTATTTTAATACCGGTGATACTTTCAGGATCAGATGTGTTTATACGCAGAATTTCAGACTGTCGGCCGGAAATATTCACATTTCTTATCTTACTCCGTAAAATATTTTTGAGTTTAACCCTCTTGCAGCTATTTGCCTTGAGGGTTCAATTCAAATCTATATACGTTTCCGCCAGTGTCTTTATCTTTTTCGTCAGCAATCAGGAGTGTTTTATCATCAAGGAAAACAACAGCTTCTTTCTGCGAATTATGATTTAACGGTACCTTTTCAATGGTAGCGGAATTAAAATTGTCTGCAGTAAATCCGGAAAGAACATGGATATTTTTATGGGTAAGCAGAACAATCTTATTTTGGGTACTATTTACAGCTGCAGAGGTAATGGCAGCATCGCTGTATTTTCCTGCTAGCTTAAGCCTCCCGATTAATTTTGCTTCAAAATTCCCTTCTTTATTAGGAACCTGGAATACAAGGAAAGTTCCGTCAAAACCCTTGCTTCGGTTTTTCGTAAAAAGATAAAAATTACCATTCATCTCTACGAAAGCTTCGCAGTCATACAGCCAGTTCGATTTCTTCGGAGGAAATTCAGTCTGTCCTTCGTAATGAAATTTTGTGGTCTGGACAGCCTTTGTGGTCTTTTGAGAAGCATCCTTCAGATCCAGCTTTAAAATAGCCAGATTCTGTCTGTTATTGTCATTATTTCCAAAATCTCCAAGATAAATATTCCCCTGGGTATCTTTTGTAATATCTTCCCAATCGTTGTTTTCTGCATTCTCTACAAGAACATCTGTCACCAGCTTTCCCTGCATATCCAGGCCGTAAACCACATTCTTGTTCCCCTGATCTTCTATAGCCCAAATGGTATTTTTATCCTGAGACAATACAATTCCGGAAACTTCCTTCAACTTTTTAGGAAGGGAAAATTCTACTTTCAGGGCATCGGTTTTAGGACTGTCTTGAGCTTTTGGATTGCAGCTCCATAGTAAGAAAGCGGATAAAGTAAGAATACGCAACATAGCTATTTTTTTAATGTTTTAAACTGAAAATACGAGTACCGGATATTTTTCTCTAAGGTATTAATAATCCTGTGATCATGAGCCCTGCAAAACCTATTCCAATACAACTTCCTGAATATTGTATATTCTGCTGTACACATTCAAAAAATATCTTATGTAAGTGCCGTCACTGAAGGGATTCAACAGGAAGTTTCTGACTTTTGTTTATGACATCAGTTTTGCTTTTTCCCACAATACATCCATTTCTTCCAGAGATAAATCAGCCAGCTTTAGATTTGATTCTTCTGCCAGCCCCTCCATTTTCTGGAATCTGGAAATAAATTTTAAGTTGGTTCTTTCCAGAGCAGAGTCCGGATTCAGTCCCGAAATTCTTGCGTAGTTGATGAGCGAGAAAAATACATCTCCCAGCTCCAGTTCTTTTTTAACAGGATCTGTTTCTTCATGAAACTCCCTGATTTCTTCATCTACTTTCTTCCAGGCATCTTCTGCATCATTAAATTCAAAACCGATTCCCTTTACCTTATCCTGAATCCTGTAAGCTTTTACCAAACTTGGAAGACTTTTCGGAACACCACCCAAAATAGATTTGTTTCCTTCTTTCAGCTTAAGCTTTTCCCAGTTCTGCTTCACTTCTTCCTCATCTTTCACTTCAGTGTCCCCGTAAATATGCGGATGACGGAAGATCAGTTTTTCGTTTAAGGAATTGATGACATCGGCTATATCGAAACTTTCCTTTTCAGAACCAATTTTAGCATAAAAAACCAAATGAAGTAGCACATCACCAAGCTCCTTTTTGATCTCCTGCAGATCTTCCTGCAGAATGGCATCAGAAAGCTCATAGGTTTCTTCCAGGGTCAGATGACGGAGTGATTGCAGCGTCTGCTTCTGATCCCACGGACATTTTTCACGGAGATCGTCCATAATATCTAATAATCTTCCGAAAGCTTCTAGTTTTTCTTGTCTGGTATTCATAAGTTAGGAATTCGAGTAATGCAAATTTAGGGTAAATCTTTAATTAAGTTCTTTTGTCTTGAAACAAAAGAACGAAAAGTTCAAGACTTGGAAACCTCCGCTCAAAATAAGTTCTGTTATCTAAAAATTCTAAAACTTGTGCGGATTTACTATTGGTAAATCATTTCAATATTTTTCCCGCAATTCAAACATAGAATTTTCTTAACGTTTACAGAATTTATTTTTTTAACGCTACAGTTTCCGAGATCATTGTAAATCGGTTATAAAAAAGCCCCGCCAGAAACTTCTGACAGGGCTTTATATTGACAATCCGGGATCAATTATCCTTTCTTGGTATGAGTACTTTTTGGAGCGGCTTTAGCTGCGGAAGTAGCTTTTACTTTTGGAGCGGCAGGCTTTTCAGCTTTTGGAGCTTTTTTAGGAGCTTCTTTTTCAATGCTTATTTCTTCCTGTGCACCATCCAATGTTTCGGGCTCTGCTTTTACGAAGCTTTCTGGAGTGATATATCCTGCTTTCTGAAGGATGTTGTACCACTGAGCCAGTTTTTTGATGTCCGAAGCATATACTCTTTCTGTATCATAGTCAGGAAGAGAAGCTGTCATAAATTCTTTCAGAACCTCATCAGAAGATTTGTGGGAAATCGCTTCTTTGTAATCGTTATTTTTAGCAATATTTTCAAAAACTTCGAACAAAGGAACTTCTTTATCAACCGTAAACATCGCGATATTATCCAATAAACTCACCTGGCTGGAGTTTCCGATGCTCACTTTTTTCTTCGTGGTAACATCTTCAATGATAAAACCGTTTCTTAATTGGGAAACTAATTTGAAAAGTCCTGGCTTTCCGGAAATTGAAATTATTTTTTCTAACAGCATAATTTTATTTTTTGTAAATTCTGCAATCGGCACGGGGCTTTTTTGCTTTTTATTATTTTGTTTTTAATCCTTGTTTAATTTATTTTGGAAATCTCATTTTGTAGCTTATGCTTACATCGCCCTGAGAGATCTTTGTCAGTTTACCTTTTACAAGTTTCTTCTTCAAAGCACTCAGATGATCGGTAAACAGCACGCCTTCAATATGATCATACTCATGTTGAATTACGCGGGCTCTAATATCGGAAAAAGTTTCTGTATGTTTCACAAAATTTTCGTCATAATATTCAATAACGATGGTTCCTTTTCTCTTCACATCTTCTCTTACATCCGGAATAGAAAGACATCCTTCATTGAATTTCCATTCTTCACCGGATTCTTCAAGAATTCTGGCATTGATGAAAACTTTTTTGAACTCAGCCAATTCATCTTTGATGTCTTCGTAATCTTCGTCATCTGCAAGAGGAGTCACATCGATCACAAACAGACGGATGTCCAGCCCGATCTGTGGTGCTGCCAGCCCGATACCGTTTGCACTGTACATCGTTTCGAACATATTATCTATAAGTTCCTGTAAACCGGGATAATCTTTGTCTATATCTTTCCCTACTTTTCTCAAAACAGGATCCCCAAAAGCTCTTATCGGTAAAATCATCTTATTCTTTGTTCTAAAAAATTCTGCAATATAATCGTTGCACTTACTTTATCTATTAACCCCTTCTCCTGTCTCTTTTTTTTGCTTTTCCCGCTTTGGGAGATAAAAAAAGAAGCCATTTTTGAGGTAAATCTTTCATCAAGGCGGTGGACTGCGATACCGGAAAATTCTTTCTGAAATTCTTCAATGAATTTTAAAATATCGGTCTCCACTTCGGATATATTTCCTTTCAAATCTGTAGGAAGGCCTACTACCACATCATCCACTTTGTTTTCGGTGAAATATTTCTTGAGAAATTCCATCAAAAACCTTGTTTCAACAGTATCCAGTGCACTGGCAATAATCTGCATATCATCCGTTGCAGCGATGCCGCAGCGTGCCTTTCCATAGTCTATTGCAAGGATCTGTCCCATAAGTGTGCAAATTTAGTAAAATTTAATGATTTTATTCACAACGCAGCTTTTTTATAAAAATCATGTTTTATTCCATTATTTTTTTTATAATTTTAATCTTCCAAAAAACGAAAATATGAAGAAACTCATCCTCGTAAGACATGCGAAAAGCGACTGGCCGGAAGAAACAGAGGACTTTGACAGACCTTTGGCCGACAAAGGATTGAAAGATGCTATGAACATGTCCAGATTCATGAAAAACAATAATATTTCTATTGATCAGTTTATTTCCAGCCCGGCTGTGCGTGCCCTGAATACCTGTAAGATTTTTAACCAGGCTTACCAGCTTACAGTTTCTACAGAAGATAAACTGTATAACCCTTCCGAAAAAAATTTCGAATCTGTAATTTACGATCTGGATGACAGTGTAAGCTCTGTAGCTTTTTTTTCCCATAACAACGGAATTTCCAATTTTGCGAATTCCATTTCTGAAGATATTTTTCATTTTCCCACCTGCGGAGTGGCCGGTTTTGAAATAGACTGTAATTCATGGTCTGAATTTGATGGCGCCAAGAAGAAACTTCTGTTCTTTTATGAACCTGGGAAAATATAATTCTATTTTTTTATGCCTATTCCCTATTCTACTCTTTTTTTCATGCAACAAAAAAGAGAGGACGTATATTGAAACTATTGCCTTAAATGATGTCAAACTCCCAAAGGCCAAGTCCGGTGACTGGAGATATTCAAGGAATGAAAAGTTTCAGACCTTTGACGATTTCCAGAAACTGACAAAAATGAAGCCTGGACCAGGAAAAAATACGATTTATCTTCAGCCTATTGGAGAATTCAATGAACTTCAGAAAAAGGAAATAGAACTTACCAGAGAATATTTGAGTAAATATTTTCAGCTGGAAACAAAAATTCTTCCGATTTTACCTAACACCATTTTCCCAAAATCAGTAACAAGGATTTCTAAAGAAGGACAGGAACAGATTCTGGCAGGTTACATATTGGACAGTATATTGATAAAGCGTAAACCTAATGATGCCACAGTTTTTATGGGTATTACAGAAAAAGATCTTTTTCCAAAACCTGAATGGAACTATGTATTTGGCCAGGCATCTTATGAGGATGGTGTGGGTGTAACTTCAATGTACAGGTTTTCTGACGGCCATGTGTCTAGCTCCAATTTCAATGTAAGTTTAGAAAGATTAATCAAAATAAGCTCCCATGAGATCGGACACATGTTCGGGATCAGCCATTGCCTTAATGCCAACTGTGTAATGAACGGAACAAATAGCCTTTCCGAAACAGATTATCATTTTACAAGAGCATGCTCGCTTTGCCAGCAGAAATTAAATTCAAGTCTTCTGTATGATCATAAAAAACGTTTGCTTGATCTGAAAAATTTCTTTGAAAAGCATCATCTGAATTCTGAGTTTGTACGTGCTGAACAAGACTTTAACCTTTTGAAATAATCTGCTAATAAAAAAACGGGCTAAAGCCCGTTCTTATTGAATATTTTAATCTTCTTATCTATCATTACTTTCTTTTCAGATCCAGATCATCAAAATCAAAGCTGAAATCCGTAACATCTGAAACAGACTTTAACTTTGCAGACTCTGCTTTTCCGTTTTCATCATAATTGAAGATAATGTAAGCATCAGCATCATAGCTTCTATCGTCCCATTTAATAATAAAAGAATTATTGGAATAAGGCAGCAGCTCCCCTTTGAGTCTTGGAGAGTTTTGACAAGAAATTCTGTATGTATTTCCCTGTTGAGCAATTTCAACGTCTCCGAACCACTGGTCATTATACTTCCCTACAAATTGTTCTGCCTTAGGCTGAAGATTTTTTTCTTTCTTAAACGCTTCGGATTTAGCAAAAGCTTCTTTTTTCTGTTTATCAAAGTCTGCATTTACTTTTGACATTCTTTCACCATATGTTTTAAGCCAATTTCTGTCTGCCACACCCAGGTAAGAATCTTTAACCGTGTTGGTGATCGTATTAAACGCTGCTCCGGACTGTTGGTTAGTGAGTACTACGATTCCTAGTTTCATATCCGGAATCAGGGTAAACTGTGTAACGGTTCCAATTAAGCCTCCTGTATGCTGGATTTGCTTGTGCCCTTTCACGTCGCTCAAAAACCATCCCAGTCCATATCCGTAGAAACTTGTATCATAAGGATTTTTTAAAGCAACCCTATCCGGAATCTGCAGACTCCACAGCTGTTGTACATTTTTATCCGAAACCAGTTTTTTCCCGTCTTTCGTAGTGAAATTATTTAAAAGAAAGTCAGCCCAAGTGGTCATATCCTTAATATTACTCATAATTCCTCCTGCTGCATTTCCGGTTTCATTCCAGTCGTGGGGAACAGCAATGGCTTTACCATCTACAGGGGCATGTGCATCGATCTTGTTGGTTACTGCTTTTGCCCTGTTGTAGCTTCCGTAACTGGAAGTCATTCCCACTGGTTTCATGATTCTCTGCTCAATAAATTCTGCCCAGCTAAGACCTGAAATTCTGTGGATTACTTCTCCGGCTACGATAAACATGATATTGTTATAATCCAGTTTAGTTCTGAAAGGGTTTTCAGGCTTCAGATACCTTACGTTATGAACAATATCATTAACTGACAGGTTCCCGCCTTCCGGGAAAAACATCAGGTCACCCTGTCCTAAACCTAGCCCGGCTCTATGAGTTATAAGGTCTTTAATGGTTACATTTTGGGAAACATACGGATCGTACATCTGGAATTCAGGAATATATTTTGAAACTTTATCATCCCAGTTCAGTTTTCCTTCATCTGCTAAAATAGCAAGCGCAGTACAGGTAAACCCTTTCGAATTGGATGCAATTCCTACCAGTGTAGCATCATCCATCGGCTGTTTGGTTGCTAAGGAACGCTGCCCGAATCCTTTGGAATAGATCACTTTTCCGTCTTTTATGATCCCTACGGACATTCCCGGAACATCGAAAGTTTTTAAGGTATTCTGGATCAGCTCATCCAGTTTTTTTTCTTCAACCTGGGAATTAAACAGTCCCACTGCCGCTAGAAAAAGGAGAAAAGAAAACTTCTGCTTCATTTTATTTAATTTTTTCAAATTTAGTAAATATTAGGTGATGAGAGCTTCTGTCTTAAAACTTTGTCTATTTAAAAGGAACCTAAATCTTAATTAAAAATAAATCTTTCCTAAATTTGCACAAATCTCAGATTTCATGACCAAAATTCTCCTTCTTTCTGATTCCCATTCCTATATAGACGACAGGATTTTAGAATATGCCCGCGAGGCTGATGAAATATGGCATTGTGGTGATTTCGGAAGCATGGAGGTTATTGAAGAACTGGAAAAAATAAAACCTTTAAAAGGGGTTTACGGAAATATAGACCATGCGAAGATCCGGGCAGAATTTCCTGAAGTGAACCGTTTTTTCTGTGAAAATCTGGAAGTTTTGATGATCCACATCGGCGGATATCCCGGGAAATATACTCCGCTTGCCTCCAAGGAAATTTCTGAAAAAGCACCTAAACTGTTTATTTCAGGGCATTCCCATATTTTAAAAGCCATGTTTGACCAAAAGAACAATCTCCTCCATCTGAATCCGGGAGCCTGTGGCAAACAGGGATGGCATAAGGTAAGAACCATGATGCGTTTCGTGGTGGAAGGAGAAGAAATAAAGGACCTGGAAATTATTGAGCTGGGACCGAAAAATTAAATTAAAGCAACAACAAAGAAGCACAATACATGAAAATCGGGGACAAAGTTTCTGTGGTAGATGAAGATTTAAGCGGAATTATTACTTCTGTGAACGGAAATATTGTTGTTTTTAAAGATGAATATGGATTTACCTACCAGTATCCAAAAGAAAAGCTGGTTCCGAAAAATGCAGATCTTTATGAAAATATCCGCGTAATAAAAAAAGCGGAACCGAAGAAAGTGGTTTCCAAAAAGCACCAGAAAAATCATATGGTCCTCGATCTGCACTTTCATTATCTGGTTAAAAACCCCGGTGATTATAACAGTTTCGAAAGGCTCTTCATTCAAAAGGCAAAGCTGATGGAAGTTTTAGACTTTTGTAGAAAACATCATCTGAAAAGATTGGAGATCGTTCACGGAATTGGTGACGGAACGCTGCAGAGAATGGTCATGGATGTTTTGGAAAGCCAGACAGATATCGATTTTTATAATAAGGAAATACTTCACCATCAATCGGGTGCCGTTATGATAGAATTTCACTAAATTTGCAGCAATTGAAATATGAACGTACTTAATTTACTTTTTACCAAAGACGGATTAATCTGCCAGATTGCCAGGAACAAAAGCATCCTGGAAGAAAAGTCTTATTTCGTTACTGAAGAAACTCCGGAAACTCTTATTGAAGAAAAGCTGGACGAAATCCTTCTTAAACAAAGATTTGATGAAATCCATGTAATTTCTGCATTAAACCATTTCACCCTGATGCCTGAAGGATTTTCAGAACATGAGGCCGGATTTGAACTGATTGCCTTCAATGCGCCTGCAGACAGGGAAAAAGAGGAACTGATGCTTTCTGTGAATAAAAAATTCGGGGTACAGTTTTACTATACGTTCCCAAAAAACTTTTACAGGAAAATAAAAGAGCTGGCGGTTCCGGTTCATTTTAATTTCTCCGGGGAAAAGTTTTTGAATTCAATCAATAATAAGAACAATAAGGAAATCCACATCAATTTATATCATAACCAGTGTGAATTTTTCGCCATTGATAATAAGAAGGTTATTTTATACAACAACCTGGATGTAAACTCTGAAGTCGACTTTCTGTATTTTGTGATGTTTACGCTAAGCAAAATAGGTTTCGGAATTAATGAGACCAATTTCTACGCTTATGGTGAAACTACGGAAAACGAAACCTTTATCTCCGAACTTCAGAAATTCGTTAAAAACATGAGGATTGTTTTTGACAATGTTCCTAATAAGAATTTTATACTTAATTAGGTTGCAGGTAGCAGGTTAAAGGGATGAGTTCCCAGTTTCAACGACCTGTTACCTGCAATCTGCGACCTAACAACTAAAAAATATGTTCAGAATAATATCCGGCAAGTGGAAAGCAAAAAAAATTGCGGCTCCCAAAAATTTTGATGTAAGACCTACTACAGATTTTGCCAAGGAAGCACTTTTCAGTATCCTGGAAAATAAATATGATATGCAGTCGATTTCCGTGCTTGATCTTTTTGCCGGCATCGGTTCCATCACCTTTGAATTTGCCTCCAGAGGTTGCCAGGATGTGACTTCAGTTGAACTGAACCCGAAACACACCAGCTTTATTAATTCAACTGCTTCAGAACTGGATATGTCAATGCAGATCAATGTTCAGAGAGGTGATGTTTTTGACTGGCTTAAAAAATTCAGAAATAAGAAAAGCTTTGAAATTGTATTTTCTGATGCTCCGTTTGAAATGGAAGAAAAGAAATATTATGAACTGCTGTCTCTGGTTCTGAATAATAAATTTGTGAAACCCAATGGAATCCTGATTGTAGAACACCAGAGCAGGATGAAACTGGAGCATCCCAATTTAATAGATACCCGAAAATACGGAAATGTAAGTTTCAGTTTTTTCGAAGCGAATAAAGAAGATAATCAGGAAATTTAGTTCCTGATTATTTTTTTGATAGAATGGTCAGGTGCAGCAATTCCCCAGTTTGTAATAGCTTCAAGTACCGGCAGTAATGTTTTTCCAAATTCTGTGAGGGTATATTCTACCATCAGCGGAGGTTTTTCCGTATATACTCTTCTGTTGACGATATGGTCTTCTTCAAGCTGCTTTAGCTGAAGACTCAAAGTTCTTTCCGTAATGGTTGGAATAGACTTTTTCAGCTCGTTATATCTTTTGGCGCCATCAAGTAAGTGATGCAGAATTACCGCCTTCCACTTTCCTCCTATAAATTTCATCGTTACGCTGGTGCAGCATGGGTATTCTTTATTGTCTATTGTATACATTTTATACTATCCTTTTTTACCGTTATTGCAAATGTATTAAACTTACATTAGTTTTGCAACTATAAAAATGATAGTACAATAATTTATGAGCTTTTTAGAACAGATGAAAAAGAGGTATACGGTAAAAAAGTATGATCCTCAGGGAAAAATCAGTGCAGAACAGATTGCAGAACTAAAAGAGATTCTTAATCTCAGCCCCTCTTCTATTAACAGCCAGCCGTGGAATTTTATTTTCGTTAATAAGCCTGAGCTTAAGGAACAATTAGGGGATGCTTCTTACTTTAATAAGGAAAAAGTGCTGCAAAGCAGTCATCTGGTTGTATTCCAGGTACTGAAAAATCCGGGAGATTTTGAGAAACAGATTGAAGAGAATCTTCCCGAAGGTTCGGTAAATTATTACAGAAACATGGTAAAACCACACGGTGAAGAGTCTGTTAAGGCATGGATGGGTCATCAGGTTTATCTTTCACTGGGAGTGCTTTTGTCTGCATGTGCTGCGATGGGAATAGATTCTACTCCAATGGAAGGTATTGAGACTGAAAAATATGACGAGATCCTTAAAAATGATTCTTATGAAACACTTTTTGCAGTAGCCCTCGGAAAAAGGGATGAAAATGACTCTAACCATCCGGCAACAACTCCTAAAAGGAGACTGAAGAGTGAAATGGTTATTTTAGAGCCTTGATTTTCAGGGAATATAAAAAAAATAAAAGCTGTTTCGGGTGAAACAGCTTTTTTATATTATAATACTTTCAGTTCTAAATCTATTGTTTTTCCAAAGAATTTCTTAGAGATCTTTTCAAAGTTTTTCGTCAGATCCGAGAGATAGAAATGATAGTTTGGCTTTGGATTATTATCATTCAGAAGATGGTATTTATCCAGGATAATTTTCAGGTGATTGGCTACAATATTGGGTGAATCAATCACGCGGACCCTGTTTCCGTAATACTGCTTGATCTCATCGATCAGCAAAGGATAATGTGTACAGCCGAGGATCAGCGTTTCAATGTTTTTGAGCTTGTTATTACTCAAATAATTATAAATGATAGCATGTGTTATCGGATGGTTTTTGAATCCTTCTTCAATGGCAGGAACCAATAACGGGGTAGCCAGCTCATCAACCTTAATCCATTTATTTTGTTTCCTGATGCTCTTTTTATACAGCCCCGAATTTACAGTAGCTTTTGTCGCAATGACCCCAACATTATTATGAATTTCATAGGCTACCTTTTCTGCAACCGGATTAATAACGTCTATGACAGGAACTTTCCCGTTCACAGACTGCATAACTTCATTCAAAGCATTTGCCGTAGCCGTATTACACGCAATGACAATAGCTTTACAGTTCTGCTGAAGCAGAAAATTGGTGATCTTGGTAGAATATTCGATGATCGCATCTTTTGATTTTTCACCGTACGGAAGGTGTTTGGTATCTCCAAAATAGATCAGGTCTTCGTGAGGAAGAAGTCTTTTGATCTCTTTAGCTACGGTAAGTCCTCCCACCCCGCTATCGAAAATACCGATAGGCTGGCTTGGTGAAAGATGTGAATAATCTTGCTTTTTAGTTTTCAAGTGAACTGAAATTTTATACAAAAATACAAAGATTTTTAGATTTTTGTATTCCTGATTCTATACTTTATTTATACGGTATAATATCGAAATTGTACCGTCATTTTTTGCTCATGCTTCGACTTCGCTCAGCATGACAATATTTAAATACACAGAATATTATCTGTAATGCCATGCTGAGCGAAGCCGAAGCATAAACATTACTTATTTATACAATAAACAGATCTGAAGCAATCCCATCCGCCATAAACCAATGTTTTTCCGGTATTTTCAGATGGTTATCTTCAATGACCAAAATACCTTCTTCTATTTTAGATTTTATCTCTGATTGGAAATACTCAATGATCTTATCATTGAATTTACTTTTCAGGCTCTCAAGATTTACACCCCAAATTGTTCTCAGCCCGATCATGATCATTTCATTGAACTGGTCTTCCTGCGACAGGATTTCTTCTTCTTTGGCAAGAATTCCGGTATGAAGTTTTTTGATATACTGCTGGTTGTTGGCAACATTCCAGCTTCTGACATCAAATCCGTTATAAGAATGTGCGGAAGGTCCGATCCCCAGATATTCTTTATATTTCCAATACGCAGAATTGTGTCTTGAATAAAAGCCTGGTTTTGCAAAATTGGAGACTTCATAATGCTCAAATCCATTGTCTTTTAAAAAATCTGACAGGTAGTAAAATTCTTTATTCTGTTCTTCTTCTCGCGGACTGGCAATTTTTCCTTTCGCAATCCAGTTTTCCAAAGCTGTTTTAGGTTCAACGGTTAATGCATAGGATGAAATATGCGGAACTTCAAGGGCCATAGTTTTATTTAAATTCTCCTTCCAGATCTCCAGATTCGACGTTGGAGAGCCATAGATCAGGTCTATGCTTAAGTTTTCGAACCCAAAATCCTGAGCTCTTTTGATTGAACTCTCTGCTTCAGAAGCATTATGAGCTCGGTTCATCAGCTTAAGGTCTTCTTCAAAAAAACTCTGGGTCCCGATGGAAAGCCTGTTGACCGGAGATTGAGCCAACTGCTTTAAAAAATTTTTGTCCAGATCATCCGGGTTGGCCTCCAAAGTAACCTCGATATCACTATCAAAACTGAAATACTTCTGTACCTCATCAATCAGACCTTTGATTTCATCTGCCGAAAGAATGGAAGGGGTTCCGCCTCCAAAATACAGGGATTTCAGATTTTTATTCTGCAGTTCATCTTTTCTAAGCCGCATTTCGGTTTTCATGGCACGGATCATTTCATCTTTAAAGTTTAAAGAAGTGGAAAAGTGAAAGTTGCAGTAGCTGCATTTCTGCTTGCAGAAGGGAATGTGAATATATATCATAAAAAAAGCCCTGAAAATTTCAGAGCTCAAATTTATTTAAATTATATCAGATTAATATCTATATCCTCTATGATTAATAAAGTTATCGAAGTTATATCCTAAACTGATCATGAAGCTGTTTCCACCATAAGTCTGAATATCGGACATTCCGATGTTGTAAGTAGCTCCAACCATGAATTTATTGAATCTTACTTTAATAACCGGTGCCACCTGAAGCTGCTGGCTGTCGAATCTGTTCTGTACCGTTCTGTAGCTTACTCCGGCAGAGAATGAATTGATATCGTTAAAGAAAGTAGCCATTAAGTTATAGTCGATCATTCTTGTTGAATTGGTATTCAGGTTGATCAACGCTGATGGGGTTACGTAGATATTGTCAGCAAAATGCCAGTCGTACCCTAAGTTTAAGAAGAATTTAATTGGTGAAGGCTCGATTCCGTTTACGATAGCCTTATCATTGCTTAGTGCGATATCGTTTACAGATACTCCTGCGAAAATGTTTCTATAGGTAGCAGCTGCACCGAAGTTGGCATAAGCCATAAAAATATTCCCTTCTTTCCCGATCAATAAAGGATCGTAACCATCTTCAACGTTCACTGAAGTATAGTCGAAGTTCATATTATAAAATGAAACACTGGTACCAAAAGAGAATTGGTCTTTTCTTTCTCCTTCACTACTTAGTGGAATAAAGTATGAAGCTCCCGCTGTAATACCGCCTGCAGAAATAGGTCCATTACTGTCTCTGAAAATAGAGAGCCCTGCTCCCACTCTGTCGAAGATGTTCCCGTTGATTCCTATAGACTGCGTATTTGGAGAATCGCTAAACTTGTCAAATTGTTTGTGGTAATTAGCATTAAGCTGCACGTAGTCGGTCTTTCCGTACTGAGCTGGGTTGAACAGGAATTCACCATCCAGAAGATATTGCTGATAGTATGGTAGTGATTCTTGTGCTTTGTATGCATTTGACAAAAGAGCTAAACATACGATAGCATATAGTTTTCTCATAACAAATCTTGATTTCAATTCAACAAATATAAAAAAATTCTCAATATATTTTTAGTTTTCTAAATAATTTCTCCATTTTTTTACAGCATCCGCCATATCTTTGGGCATTGGGCTCTCAAAATATAATTCCTTTTTGGTAGTTGGGTGTATAAACCCTAAAGTATGGGCATGAAGCGCATGTCTAGGGAGAATTTCGAATACATTTTTTATAAACTGCTTATACTTAGGCAGATTCACTCCTCTCAGCGGGGTATGTCCTTCATATCTTTCGTCATTAAACAAAGTATGGCCAATATGTTTGAAATGAGCACGGATCTGATGGGTCCTTCCGGTCTCCAGTTTACATTCTACCCAGGTCATATATCTGAATCTTTCCAAAACCTTATAATGCGTCACAGCGTGCTTTCCATGGCTTCCATCCTCATACACGGACATCTGCATACGGTTTTTAGGATGCCTTCCGATATGCCCTCTTATGGTCCCCTCATCTTCCTGTGGATTTCCCCAGACAAAGGCCCAGTACAATCTTTTTGTCGTTCTGTTGAAAAACTGTTTGGCTAAAAAGCTTAGTGCATATTCATTTTTAGCGATCACCAGAAGGCCGGATGTATCTTTATCGATCCGGTGAACCAGTCCTACCCTGTCCAGATCAGATTTCTCACCATTCTTTTCGAAATGGAAAGCCAGGGCGTTCACCAATGTTTTGTCCCAGTTTCCGTGTCCTGGATGCACTACCATTCCCGGTTCTTTATCTACAACCACAAGATCATCATCTTCATAAATAATATTGACAGGGATATCCTGGGGAATGATTACATTTTCTCTTGGCGGATGGGCAAGAAGCACAGAAATCTGGTCACCGGGTTTTACACGGTAGTTCTGTTTTACCGGAGCACCATTGACCACAACATTTCCTGCTCTGCAGGTTTGAGAAATTTTGTTCCGTGAAGAATTCTGCCTGTATATTAATAAGAACTTATCAATCCTTAACGGCTCCTGGTTTTTATCAACTTTGATGTTAAGATGTTCGTATAACCCCTTATTTTCCTCATCAATATCGATGTTCTCCAAACTGTCGGACTCTAATAATTCTTCGTCAAAAAAATCTTCGTTATCTTCTGCCATTGTTTTATTTTTTACGCAAAAGGCCCCAACATTTTGCAGTTGAAGCCTATATTTTTTATAATAAATTCTTATTATTCTACTACTACTTTCTTAGCTTTTGGTTTTTGAGCCGGCTGCTGAGTTGTATTTCCGGCTGTTGCCGGTTTGCTGCCTGAACTTTGATTGCCTGTTGCTGTAGTCTTAGGCTTTTCTGCTGTAGTCCCTGCAGGTTTAGTTCCTGTAGCTGCACTAGTAGTTGTCTTGGCTGGTTCTGTTTTAGCAGGTTCAGGCTTAGGAACTTCTTTTTTAGGCACCGGAGCGGCTACAGGCGGCTCATAATTGGGCTCCTGATAGTTAGGAACCTCCTCATAACGTACCGGAGGCAGTGAGGTATCTACTTTCATCCTGTAAATAGAATTCAGCTGCTCTACTTTTGCTCTAAGTTCCGCAGGGGTTCTCTTACTGGCCCACAGGTCAATCTGCATTCCCTGATCCCTTACATCTCCTGAAGCCGGATCCTGATAATAGATAATATCAGATTCATCCTTGCTTCCGTCTTCATGTTCTACAAGCCCTACTTCGAATAAGCTTCTTGCGATTACAGCTCTTGCTTCTTTTACCGAAAGTCCTACCACATTAGGAATAGAAATATTTCTCATAGGTCCCGATCCTACCACAACATCGATTACAGAGAATCTCGGAAGTCGTGAACCCGGATTCACTGCATTACCTTTATATAATACTCTTAAAAGAGCATCTTTCTGAATACTCGGCTCATAGATGGTATCTCCGATCTTAAGCCCCACCTGATCCAGTCTCTGGAACGCCAGTCCTGAATATTTATTAATTACATCCGGAACAGTAATAGGAGCCCATGTTCTTGGGTTCACTACAATTCTTACCAGTGATCCCGGCTTTACACGCGAACTGGATAAAGGATGCATTTTTAAAACCTGGAAAGGTTTATATTTAGGATTATATTCCGCACTGTCTACTTCATACTCCAGCCCGGTATCCTCTAATATTTTTACAGCATCATAGACCGATTTATTAATAACATTGGGCACAGGAATTTCCTGACCGTGATTTGTATGGTACTCCAACCAGCGGAAAGTAAGCCACACCAACCCCACAAAAACACCGATGGCGACTACTAAATTCAGTAAAACTTTCCAATTGAAAAGTGATTTAAGCATACTTAAAAATACTTTAATTATAACGGCAAATATAGCTAATAATTTTAAATGTACTTTTATTTAACACAATTCATTTTGAATTTTAAAATTTCTGAATTTCCCTTATTGCATTACATAAAATGATTAAATTTGCCTTAATTGATACTAAAATGGTTATGAGCAAAAAAAGTGTTGCCGTTGTTATGGGAGGCTATTCGGACGAATATGTGGTTTCCTTAAAAAGCGGTCAGTTGATCTACGATTCTCTGGACAGAAATCTATATGATGTATATAAAGTAGTTATCCTTAAAGATGAATGGTATTTTCTGGGGGAAAATGATAAAAAATATGAAATCAACCGCGGAGATTTTTCAGTAACGCTGGACAACAATGAAAAGCTGAAATTTGATGCCTGCTTCAATATTATCCACGGAACTCCGGGTGAAAACGGAATTCTACAGGCCTACTGGGATGCCATCGGGCAGAAGTATACCGGCTGTGATTTCTACCAAAGTGCTCTGACCTTCAATAAAAAAGATACTTTGGCTGTACTTTCCAAATATGGAATCCCTTCTGCGAAAAGCATCTATTTAAGAAAAGGAGAAGAAATCAATACGGATGAGATCGTGAAGACTCTTGGTCTTCCTGTTTTCGTAAAGCCTAACCAGTCGGGATCGTCGCTGGGGATTTCAAAAGTAAAGGAGAAATCAGAATTAATTGCCGCTACGGAAATTGCGTTCAAAGAAGATGATGAAATCCTGATCGAAAGCTTCCTTGACGGAATGGAAGTTTCAGTAGGTGTTATAGATTATAAAGGGGAAACTATTGTTTTAGGAATTACCGAAATTGTCCCTACGAACGAATTCTTTGATTATGAAGCTAAATATGAAGGCGCTTCGGAAGAAATTACCCCTGCAAGAATTGATGATGCTACAAGAATCAGGGTGGAAGAAATCTCAAAAAGAGCTTACAATTCTCTTGGAATGAGTGGTTTTTCGAGAAGTGAATTCATCCTTATGGATGGTATTCCTTATATGCTTGAAATGAATACCAACCCAGGATTTTCACCGGCCAGCATTCTTCCTCAACAGGCAAAAATTTACGGAATATCCATCACAGACCTTTGCGGAAACGAAGTAGAAAAAGCTCTCAATAAATAAAATAAATAATAACAGAAGTTAGAAATTAGAGGATTGGAATTTGATATGGTGAAAATGAAGGTATAATTCTGCCATCCACATCATATATCCCGAAACTCACAACCAGTAACTCGCCATAATACGTAAAACATGAAAATTGCTGTTTTCCCGGGGTCTTTTGATCCAATTACACTGGGACATTACGATATCATTGAAAGAGCAGCTCCGCTTTTTGACAAACTGATTATTGCTATCGGGCAGAATTCCCAGAAAAAATATATGTTTCCGCTGGAAAAAAGGATGGAATTCATTCAAAATTCCGTAGCCGAATTCCCTAATGTGGAAGTGGATTATTTTGAAGGATTAACGGTAGACTACTGCTTTGAAAAGGATGCACAATACATCCTCAGAGGCTTAAGAAACCCAGCCGATTTTGAATTCGAAAAAGCTATTGCCCATACCAATCGGACCTTAGCCCACAAAAAACTGGAAACTGTATTCTTATTAACCTCATCCGGAAAATCTTTCATCAGCAGCAGCATTGTAAGAGAGATCATCAACCACGGCGGAGAATATGAATTGCTGGTTCCGGATTCGGTGAGGGTGGAAAGATAAATTGTATAATCAATAATTGATAAATGATGATTGATAAAATGGCCGAGGATTTGCTTATGCACAACTCATTTATCACTCATCATTTATCACTCATAAATTATGCACGAACAGTTCAATTTTGCCATAGAAGTACTCGGAACCATATCCTTTGCGATGTCTGGGAGCTTTGCCGCAATGCAGAAACGCCTTGACCCGTTCGGGGTACTGATTATTGCATTCGTTACTTCTGTAGGCGGAGGAACTGTAAGGGATCTGCTGCTGGATATTCCTGTTTTCTGGATGCACGATCTTCTGACCTGCGCCCTGATCCTTGGAACAAGTATTTTTGCGATGATCTTCAAATCTATAGAAAAGAATTTCAAAGTAACTCTGTTTATTTTTGACAGTTTCGGGCTGGGATTATTTACCATTATCGGTGTACAGAAAGGGCTTAATGCAGAAATTCATCCATTCATATGTATTGCCCTGGGAACTATTACAGGATGTTTCGGAGGAATTATACGGGACATTCTATTGAACCGGATTCCATTGATCTTCAGGAAAGAAATCTATGCTACGGCGTGTATTGTCGGAGGATCTGTTTTCCTTTTAATGACAAAGTATATCCCCCTTTCCTATACATTTATACAGATATTTACAATTCTACTCATTGTTGCCATCAGAACTCTGGCTGTAAAATACCAATGGCAGATACCCAAATTTTACGGCTATGATCATAACTCGGAAATGTGATCTGTTTGGTTTAAAATAAAAAAGCACCTGATTCAGGTGCTTTTTTGTTCTTTTCGTATGTTTTCTTAGAAGAATTTTCCTCTCTGTCTCATATTCGGATTATGCATATGCTTTTGCATGGATGGCATTTTCAGTTGTTCTTTCATCATTTTAATCTGGTCTGTCATCATTCCCGCGCTGTCTAGTCTTTTTGCTTCTTCCAGAAGTTTCTGCCCTTCCTGCTTTCTTCCTTTGGAAATAGCTGCTGCTGCAAGATTCAGAGTCGCCATCGCTCTGTCGTGCTTCATATTCAATCCGTATTCCAAAGCTTTTTTCATTAAAGGTTCTACTTTGGCAGGATGTTCCTGTGCTTGAGTCAGTCCCAATAGATAATGAAAATATCCATACTGGGATTTATGAAGCTGTGCCTGGTAATTGGTGATGCCGTTTAACCATTGTGCTGCTTTTTCCATATTCTGTTTTCTCAGCTGCCAGAAGGCAAGAAGAATATATTCATTCTTGAAGAAAAGTATAATAGGTATTGCTGCCAGAAGGAAAACTACAATTCCCCAGCCTAGATTTCTTGTGAAAATCATCATGAAAAGTCCTAAAAGGATAAGGACTGCTGCAACTGCAATTTTTATGTACTTATTCATTATTCAGTTTTAGAAGTGCAAAGATAGAAAATTTACGGGTTAGAAGCTAGAGGTTACCTGTTAGAATTTCATAACTACTCAGTCTTGATTCTTTCAAAGGTCTGAAAGCAAAAATCATACGGATTCTTTTCATCTTTTTCATGACATATCTCGTTAGTCTTCTGCCAGATTTTTTCATTGATTTTTGGAAAGAAAGTATCGGCTTCAAGGTCAGCTTTCACTAAAGTAACTTCTAATTTATCAACAATTTCCATCGTCTGTTCATAAATATTTCCACCACCGATAATGAAAACCTCTTCATCAATCTTTTTGGCAAATTTTACAGCTTCTTTAATGCTTCCTACGATCAGAATTCCTTCTTCAAACCAGTCTTTCTTTCTGGAAATAACAATATTGGTGCGGTTAGGCAGTGGTTTTCCTATGCTTTCATAGGTTTTCCTTCCCATAATAACAGGATGTCCGGAAGTAATATCTTTAAAGTGCTTGAGGTCTTTAGGAAGATGCCACAGCAGTTTATTTTCAAAACCGATCTCGTTTTTCTCTCCCATTGCCACCACTATTGTTGTCATTCTAATAATTTTTTACAAAATTAGCACATAATTTGTATATTTGGTTAGCACAAAAAATTTAAAAAAATAAACTATGAAAAATAAAGGCTGCCTGAGCGCAGGAACTATCGGTATCGCACTGCTTATCATTGTAGGCGTAATATTCTTTTGGGGTAAAAATGGTTACAATAATTTTGTTTCGAAAGAACAGAATGTGAATTCCAAATGGTCCAATATAGAAACGGTATATCAGAAAAGGGCTAATCTTATTCCAAACCTGGAAAGAACGGTTAAATCCTATTCAAAATTCGAGCAGGAAACTCTTACAAAAGTGGTTGAAGCCCGTTCAAAAGCTACATCTATCAACGTTGACCCAACGAATATGACAGAAGCTGATATGGCAAAATTCCAGGCTGCGCAGGGAGAATTATCCGGCGCATTAAGCAGATTAATGGCGGTAGTGGAATCTTACCCTAATCTGAAGGCTGACCAGCAGTACATCAACTTCCAGAGAGAATATACGGCGATTGAAAACAGTATCAGAACCGAAACGGTTTATTACAACGATGCTGCCAAAGATTATAATACGACGATCAAAACGTTCCCGAATAATATTCTGGCGAACTTTACCAACTTTAAAGAAAAACCTTTCTTCAAGGCTGAAGCCGGTGCTGAAAAAGCTCCTGAAGTATTTAAATAATGAACCGTTTTCTGACAAATCAGCAGATCAATTCCCTTGTGGAAGCGATACAGTCGGCAGAAGAACATTCTACAGGCGAGATCAGGGTACACATTGACTCAAATACGGAGACAGAGAATGCAAAAACTGCATTTGAAGTTTTCAAAGAACTCTGTATGAATAAAACTGCCGATAGAAATGCGGTGCTTTTTCATGTGAATTTCGAACAGAAATATCTGACTATTATCGGAGATATCGGAATTCATGACAAAGTACATCAGTCGTATTGGGATCATCTGCACGACTATATTACTGCTGAATTTGCCAAAGGAAATTATTATAAAGCTTTAAAAAGCGGCATCCTGGAAACCGGTCTTGAACTCAAAAAATATTTTCCTGTAGAAGGAAAAAACCCCAATCAGCTTTCTAATGAGATTACATTCTCTTAAAATAGTATTTTCATTCATCCTCATCTGCTTTTACACTTTTGTATCAGCACAGTATACGATTCCGCAAAAACCTGCGGTTCTTTATCCTGTGTTTGATGAAGCAGGATTGCTTACGCAGCAGCAAAAAGATGAGCTGAACAATAAGCTGATCAAATTTTCAGACTCTACCTCCACAGAAATTGAAGTTGTCATTATCCCTTCTACCAAAGGCGAAGATGTCAACTTTCTGGCAACAATGTTCGGCGAGAAATGGGGAATCGGAAAAAAAGGAGTAGATAACGGTGTTGTTTTCCTGATCGCTACTGAAGACAGAACCATGTCTATCCAGCAGGGAAGAGCTGTGGAACAGTATCTCACAGCTTCTGTTGCAGGGCAGATCCTTGATTATATCGTCACTCCCAATTTCAAACAGGGCCAGTGGTATGAAGGGATCAACCGTGGTACTTCCGCCATTATGGAGGCCGTTCAGGGAAAATTTAAACCTGTAGAAGAAACTTCGCCTTCAGGCGATGGAAGTGCATTTAAGATTCTTATCATTGCTTTTGTGATTTTCATCCTTCTGGCGATTATTTTCGGCGGCAGAGGCGGAGGACGTGGTGGCGGAAATAATGATGACGATGATGTGATCATTACGAGAAGAGGACGCAGAAATTATCCTGGAGGGTTCTTTCCTTTCCCGGGCAGCTTCGGAGGAGGCGGTTTTGGTGGTGGAAGTTCCGGCGGAGGCGGGTTCGGCGGCTTTGGAGGAGGCGGCAGCTTTGGAGGAGGCGGTGCTTCCGGCGGATGGTAATACAGATAACAATATTCAATATAATCGGGCGCACTGCCCGATTTTTTATTTAATATACTAAATACTAGCTTTTTATTTGTTTATTTTAATATTAAATTCAATTTTAATTAGTAAAAAATTAATAAAACCACATAAAACCCGTTTTTAATTCAATATTTTTTTGGTATATTTACTGAAAACAGGTATATGAAAAAGACGCTGGTAGTTTTTGCACATCCCTATTTAGAGCACTCCAATTCTAATGTAGAGCTTATTAATTTCTATGTCCGTCACCAGCATTTTACCCTTAGAGATCTTTACGAAGAATATCCTGACTTTCATATTGCAGCATTCAGGGAAAGGAAAAGATTAAAAAATTATGACCGTTTTATTTTTCAGTTCCCGCTTATCTGGTTCGGAATGCCTCCTTTATTACGGCTATGGATTGATGAAGTTTTCGACCGCGACTGGCTCAGGGAAGGCGAAACCAATCCGTTAGAAGGCAAAGAAATTTATATTCTGGTAACGACCGGAGGAAGAGAAAGATCATTCAGCAGAAACGGAACCTACCAGTATACTGTGGAGGAGCTCATCAGCGGACTGATTGTTTCTCTAAAGGTTTTCAAGGCTGATATCAAACACATCAAAATTGTTTATGAAGCTCATAAACTAAGCAAAAAAGATATTATTTTACATAAAAAAGAATTTACAGAACTCCTCAACCAATAAGATATGGAATCCAGTTTAGCAATGAATACATTAATTTTCTTAGGAGTGGCCATCATTATGGTTCCGCTGGCCAGAAAATTGGGGTTGAGTTCTGTGATCGGATATATTTTAGGTGGTATTATTATCGGGCCTTATGTCTTAAGGCTTACCGGAAAAGATGTCAACGACATCATGCATGCCAGTGAATTTGGAGTCATTATGCTTCTTTTTCTGGTTGGGTTGGAGCTGGAACCGCGGAAATTCTGGGAAATGCGGAAGAAAATTGTGGGTCTGGGACTTACCCAGATGCTGCTTTCCATTTCACTTCTGTTCCTCGTTTTCATCACTGCCGGATGGAGGATAGATAAAGCGATTGCCATTGCGATGTGTTTTGCGCTTTCTTCTACAGCTATTGTACTGCAAACCCTTCAGGAAAAAAATAATCTTAAAACCCTTGCCGGAGAAGCTTCTTTCTCTACGCTTCTGTTTCAGGATATTGCGGTGATCCCTATTTTGGCAATTCTACCAATCATCGCCAACTATAAAGCAAGCCATCATGATAATGACATACAGATTCTGATCCAGAAACTCCCTGAATGGCTGCAGGCAGGAACCGTGATTTTAGGAGTGGCTATTTTGATCTTATTGGGCAGATATGTATTTGTTCCTTTTTTAAGATATGTTTCAAAGTCAGGAATGACGGAATTGCTTACAGCTTCTTCATTATTCCTCGTCATAGGAGTTTCGGAGCTGATGGTGGCCATAGGACTCTCACCGGCTCTGGGCGCTTTCCTTGCGGGGGTAATGCTTGCCAACAGTGAATTCCGGCACGAGCTGGAAGCACAGATTGATCCATTCAAAGGGTTGCTCTTGGCTGTATTCTTTGTAAGTGTGGGCTCCACTATCAACTTTAATATTATCCAGCAGGATCCCTTGTTTATTTTTTCTACGGTTTTTGCCGTATTGATTGTAAAATTTGTGGTTTTATATGCCATTGGAAAGTTTTTTAAGATTGATACGCCACAGAGTTTATTTTATGCATTTGCCCTTTCCCAGGTAGGAGAATTTGCCTTTGTGTTAATCAATTATGCTTCGGATCTTTATCTTTTAAGCCCTGAGCTCAATGCACAGATGATGGCGGTTACTGCCATTACCATGTGTATTACCCCTATTCTCCTGATCATTAATGATAAATTGATTACACCTAAGTTTATCAGGGAAATTCCTGATACAGATAATGATTTTAATATTCTGGATAATACGGTAAGCCAGAAGAAGATCATTATTGTAGGTTTCGGGCATTTCGGAAGTACGGTAGGCCGTCTTTTAAAGGCTAATAAAATTTCGGCGACAGTTCTGGACAGGGATTCTGACCGGGTGAAACTGTTAAGAAGCTATGGCTTTAAAGTATATTACGGCGATGCTACAAGAATCCCCATTTTAAGAGCTGCAGGAATTGAGGATGCGGAGATTTTAGTTCTCTGTCTTGATGATCCTGATGATAATAAATTCATTGCGGACCTGGTTCGGGAACATTATCCCAAAGTACGGATTTTTGTAAGGGCTAAAAACAGAATTGATGCTTATAATTATCTTAATAACGGCATTGAAAATATTTACCGCGAAACATTGGGAACCGCTGTAGATATGGCTGTAGATGTTCTGCATGAAACCGGTATGAGAAAATATGCGGCAAGACGTCTTGGGCAGAGATTTATGGCCATAGATAAAGCCTCTATCAGAAGGCTGGCCAAAGCAAAGGAGGAGGATGAGATCTTATTGTTTACCACAAAAGAAATCCTCCAGCGGGAGGAAGAATTACTGGCTTATGACAACCTTAATTTTGATAACAGAGACTGGGAAGGTTCTTCGTCGGTAGATGAAGAAAGCGACGAGGAGAACTGATCCTGATTTTCAAAGGTTGGCAATTAATAAAAAACAACCCCTGGCTTAATTAAAGTCAGGGGTTTTTATAGATTGTTAATGAATGTATTTCTTATTGAATACTGACGCTTCCACCACTACTTTCCTGCTTGGTTACATTTTTAAGCTCTCCTTTTTTAGAAATATCTACACTACCTCCTGAAGAAGCTTCTGCATTCACAGACAAAACAGCACTGATATGAACACTTGCTCCACTGGATGCCTCAGCTTTTACATTATCTGCAATAACTTCCTTAGCTGAGATGCTGCTTCCGGATGAAGAAGTAACGTCTGCATTTTTAGCTTTCCCGGAAATATCGATACTGGCAGCCGAAGAAGCATCAACATCAAGGTCTACAGCCCAGACTTTTCCATTGAAACTGCTGCTGCTATCCGCAGAGATATCAAAGTCATTGGCTTCAAGATCTCCGGAAACACTCGCCGCACTGGATATTTCAATATCTACCTTTTCCTGTGTAAATTTATCTTTTACATGGATGCTTGCCGCAGAATTGGCAATAAGTTTAGAGAAATCCTTCGTATAAATTTTTGCCTTCACATTATGGCTGTTCATCACCCTGATACCTCTTTTATAGTGAATATGAAGTTTTCCGCCACTGTTATCCACCAGAATTTCATTGATGATGTTTTCCGGCGCGGAAATAACTACTTTTTCTGTTTCAGATTTGATGATTTCCGCTTCTATAGCCTGGGAAACTTCAATTTCATCAAAATCCACGTTAAATTCTTTCTCCTTTACCGGACCGCTTTCTTTGTTAATCACATTATCCACCCAACCATTATCTTTATCATTATTACGGTTATTTTCGCCATTTCTGCGGTCATGTTTATCATTACATGCGGTCATCAGCGCCAGGGCTGAAAATATAAAAAGAGTTGTTGATTTCATGTTTACTGCTTTTATAAATTAAGTTTTAATATCTTTATACTTTAATAACAACTAATTTATGAAAAATATTTCATCGGTATTGTTAATTTCTGCTCTGGCACTTAATCAATCTTGTACTACCATGAAGAAAACCGACACTCAACAGGAAACTCCTGTTACCGATCCATCCCTGTCTTCAAACCCTTTTATGAAGAAAAGCAAGCTTCAGTATGAGGCTCCGGAATTCGATAAAATTAAAAATGAACATTTCAAACCGGCTTTCGATTTCGGGCTTAAACAGCACGATGCTGAAATTCTGAAAATCGCCGATAACCCGGAAGCCCCTACTTTCGAAAACACTATTGTAGCCCTGGAAAAAAGCGGTGAGGTTTTAAGAAGAGCCACTATTGTATTTTCCAATCTTACAAGCGCGAATACCAACCCTACCCTTCAGGCTTTAGATGAAGAATACGCTCCTATTTTTGCTGCGCATTCTGACAAAATGTACCTGAATGAAAATTTATATAAAAGAATCAAGTCTATTAAAGAAGATGGTTTAGATCCTGAAAGCAAAAAACTGGTTCAGTATTATAAGCAGAACTTTGAAATTGCAGGAGCCAATCTTTCTTCAGCTGATAAAGAAAAATTAAAGCAGATCAATCAGGAGCTCGCTTCACTTTCTACCCAATATTCCAATAAACTGTTGGAAGCAAGAAAGCAGGGAGGTGTATTTTTCTCTGATGTTAAGGAACTTGACGGACTTTCTGCTGATGAAATTGAAGCAGCAGCAACTGATGCTAAAACTGCAGGACAACCGGGAAAGTATCTTCTTGCCCTTCAGAATACAACGCAGCAGCCTCTTCTTCAAAATTTAAAAAACAGAGCGACAAGAGAAAAGCTGTTCAAAGCATCATGGCTGAGAGCTGAAAAAGGCGATGGAAATGATACCCGCGAAACAATTGAAAAGCTTGCCAAGCTAAGACTTAAAAAAGCGCAGATCCTGGGTAAGAAAAGCTTTGCCGAATGGAAACTTCAGGACCAGATGGCTAAAACACCTGAAGCCGCTACCAAATTAATGAACCAGATCGCGACTCCTGCTGTAGAAACGGCAAGACGTGAAGCAAAAGATATTCAGGACCTCATCGATCAGCAGAAAGGAGGCTTCAAAGTAGAGCCCTGGGACTGGAACTTCTATGCAGAACAGGTAAGAAAAGCAAAATACGACCTTGATGAAAACCAGATCAAACCTTATTTTGAAGTAACTACTGTTTTGGAAAAAGGGGTTTTCTACGCCGCTGAAAAGTTCTACGGACTGACGTTTAAAAAGAGAACAGATCTTCCTGTTTATCATCCGGATGTAGTTACCTATGAGGTTTTTGACCATGATGGAAAATCTATTGCGATCTATTATCTTGATTTCTATACCAGAGATTCTAAAAACGGAGGTGCATGGATGAGCAACTTTGTTGAGCAATCTTATCTTTTAGGAACGAAACCTGTGATTGTAAACTGCTATAATTACCAGAAGCCGGCTCCGGGAAAACCTTCGCTGATCAGCTATGATGATGTTTCTACAATGTTCCATGAATTCGGGCATTCTATCCACGGAATGTTTGCAAGCCAGAAATATCCGTCCCTTTCAGGAACGAGTGTTCCGAGAGATTTTGTAGAATTTCCTTCACAAATCAATGAGCACTGGGCTTTAGATCCTGTAGTTCTTAAGAATTATGCAATTCACTACGAAACAAAGCAGCCGATTCCTCAGGCTTTGGTTGATAAAATTAAAAAAGCGGCTACTTTCAACCAGGGATATATGACAACAGAACTTGTTTCTGCAGCTGCCCTGGATATGGATTGGCATACAGTAACCAATGAAAGCCAGTTAATTCCGGTTCTTGATTTTGAAAAACAGTCATTAGCCAGCCACGGATTTACTTTAGCAACAGTACCGCCGAGATACCATACTCCTTATTTTGCCCACATCTGGGGCGGAGGTTATTCAGCAGGATATTACGCTTATCTTTGGTCTGAAACCCTTGATAATGATGCATGGGAATGGATCAAAAACAACGGCGGTCTTACAAGAGAAAACGGAGACCGTTTCAGGAAATATATTCTTTCTGTAGGAAATTCCGTGGACCTTAACCAGGCATTTAGAGATTTTACAGGACATGATCCGGACATCAAGCCTTTATTGAGAAACAGAGGTTTCATCAAATAAATTGTACAGAGAAGCATTCGAAAGAGTGCTTCTTTTTTTAGGTTTTGGCTAAAGCCTGTGAAATGATTTTGTTTGATTAAATGGGCTAAAGCCTATTCCTATTGAATATTTTGAATTATGATGATATCATATTTCTGCCAGAATCAACAGGCTAAAGCCGTTTATATTGATAAAATCTCTATTTTTGGGCTTCAAAAAAAAATTTAATAAAATATGGATTGTCCCTGCTGTTCCGGAAAACCTTACGAGGAATGCTGTAAACCTTATCATACAGGAGAAAAGCATGCTCCAACTGCTGAAGCTTTAATGCGTTCAAGGTTTTCTGCTTTTGCAATTCCCAATGGAGATTATTTAATGGAAACTACATCTCCCGTTAAAAGACAATTTCACAATAAAAAAGATCTGCAGGAATGGGGTGAAATTAATACCTGGACAAAACTGGAAATTATAGATAAGCCTTCTCTCAGTAAGGTTGAATTTAAGGCCTTTTATACTGATGAGCAGCGACATCAGCAGGTTCATCATGAATTGTCAAAATTCAAAATGATCCAAAACCGCTGGTTTTATGTAAGTGGAGAATTTTTAGAATAAAAAATGTCCGGAAAAATCCGGACATTTCATTATGATTTAGTGGGCATCTGTCCCGTCAATTCCATGAGAGTGGCCATGTGCCAGTTCTTCTTCTGTTGCCGGACGTGTATTTAAAATTTCCACCTGGAAATCTAACACTTTCCCAGCCATTGGATGGTTAAGGTCTGCTACTACTCCTTCTGGAGTTACTTCCACCACAAAAGCCTGGAAATTATTACCCTGACCATCTGATAGAGGTAAAATAGCTCCTACAGGTGGAGTTCCAGATTCCTGGAACATATCAAGCGGCAACTGCACGATTGAATTCGGATCTTTTTCTCCGTAAGCTTCTTCAGGCTGAATCACGAAAGATGCTTTATCTCCTGCTTTCAGGCCCTGAATATTTTGCTCAAATTTTGGAATCATTCTTCCTACCCCATATAAAAATGTAAGCGGATTTTCTGCGGTTGTTTCTTCAACAAGAATCTTGCTCCCATCTTCTTCGATGGTATGAAGTATGTAACTTACTGCTACAACATGGTTGTTTTCAATTGTCATATTTTTCTCTTTTTTTCGTGACGCTTTTCACGATTAACATCACAAATATACTATTTTTGAAATGATTGATTGCGGAAAACCGTTAAAACAAAAAACCTTTTAATCTCTTCTTTTTGATTCGTTCTTTTTTTTCTGTCTTAATACATAGAGGTACAGGCTTTCCACTTTGGTTCTCGCCCAGGGTGTTTTTCTGAGAAACTTCAGTGAAGAGCTGATGCTGGGATTATCTGTAAAACATTTTATATTGATCTGCTCACCAAGTTTCTCGAAACCTTCGTAGTATTCTACCAGTTCTTCAAGAATGGCATCCAGTCTTTTTCCGTGTAGCGGATCTTTGGACGGTTCCTGCATTGCTATTTTTTTGTAAAAGTAATAATTATAAGATTAATATTTCTACAAGAAAATCCTGCTGATATACAGCAGGATTCTATTTTAAAGATTCTGAATAGCCGGTTTTACTTTTTCGCCGAACAATTCAATGGATTTCATCATGACATCGTGAGCAGGATCGCCGACATCCATATGCCCGATAAATCTAGTAATTCCAAAGATTTCCTTCATGTAGGCAATTTTATCCGCTACTTCTGCCGGGCTTCCTATAAATAATGCCCCGTCTCTTCCTCTTCCTCCGTCATACTGCATTTTGGTATAAGGTGCCCAGCCTCTGGACGCCCCGATTCTGTCCATCTGAGATTTATAGTTGTTGAAATATCCGTCTACAACAGTCTGATCATCGCTCACAAAGGTGTGGGAATGGATGGCAATCTGCATTTGAGACACATCATGACCTGCTTTTTGATATTCCTGCTTGTAGAATTCCACCAGGTTTCTAAACTGCACAGGCATTCCTCCGATGATGGCTACCACTAAAGGCATTCCTAATTTTGCAGCGCTTAAAACAGACTGTGGAGTTCCTCCTACCGCTCTCCAGATTGAAAGTTTTCCATCATTTTTTGCTCTCGGATAGACGGTTTGATTTTGCATCGGAGCGCGAAGCTTTCCGGACCAGGTTACATTTTCTTCTGAATTGATTTTTAACAATAATTCCAGTTTTTCATCAAAAAGCTCTTCATAATCATTCAATGAATATCCATACAACGGAAATGATTCGATAAAACTACCTCTTCCTACAAATATTTCAGCTCTTCCGTCTGATATCAGGTCTAAGGTTGAAAAATCTTCATATACTTTTACAGGTTCCGAAGAACTCAAAACCGTTACTCCGCTTGCCAGCCTTATATTTTTGGTAATGCTCGCTGCTGCAGCCAGTACCATTTCCGGTGAGGAAACTGCATAATCCGGACGGTGATGCTCTCCCATGGCAAAAACATCAATTCCTACCTCATCCATTAATTTTACCTGATCCAATATTTCACGGATCTTTACCCCTGCATCTCTATATTTTCCGGTCGCCTGGTCAAAAGCCAGGTCCCCAAACATTCCTATTCCTAATTCCATATTTCTGATTTTATGTTTTACATTTTAGATAAGCAAAATTACGAATGCCGGAGATCAAAAACATTGATCTTTGATAAGAACGGATTTTTCCTATATTTGGGACTTATCACAATTTAAAAAAAATGAAATCTTTTTTTTCTTTACTTTTGATATTATCAACCTGTCTTTACTTTTCGCAAAGCAAAACCAAAATTTACATCATTGGTAATATTCATGACAGCGTGCCCAATTATCACCCTAAAATACTGTTCGGCATCCTTGAAAAGGTACAACCGGACATTATCCTTCATGAAGTAGACAGCGAAGGTATGAAGGAATATGAATCGGATAAAAGCCTTAAAGGAAATGAAATAACGGCAAGCAATTTATATAAAGTAAAATTCCCGGGAACATTAAGGTTTCCTTTTGATTTTGAAAACAGGAATCAGTACAGAAAAGACAGGGGAATGGTTCCGACAGATAATTTAGCCGTAAAATTGATTGACAGCCTCTACAAAGCCAAAAAATTAGCACCCTCGGAAGTTAAAATCTATGAAAACTACCTCGGAACAACTCAGGATTTGATGAAAATTGCAGAATTATCTCCGGAGAATTTCAATAAACCTGCTACAGATAAAATTTCTGAAAAAAGACAGAATGCTCAATATTCCGGACTTTTAAAGATCGTTGTAGCAAGACAGGAATTTGCAAAAAGATTTGTTGTGAAACCCAATGGTGAAAAGATCAGCTATAAAGATGGTTTTACATTGATGTCCGGTTTTTGGGATCTCAGAAACCAGACTATGGCTAAAAATATTTATAAAATAGCAGAAACTTACCCGGGTAAAAAAATAGTGGTCTTGACAGGCTTTCTGCATAGATATTATTTAATAAAAGAGCTGAAAAGAATCAATAATGGTACTTATGTAATCAAAGAATTTTATGACTAAGCCTGATAAAATAATCTGAGCATTAAAAAATCCAGCCGGAAGGCTGGATTTTTTTACTTTTTCAAATACTGATCAAAGTAATCCGTTACTTTCTGCATCAGATGAACCCGGTCTTTCCCGATCACATTGTGCGGATGCCCCGGATACACAAAATAATCCAGCTGTACTCCGTTGTCTACCGCAGATTTGATAAACTTGATGGAATGCTGCCAAACCACTACATCATCCTGAGCTCCATGAATCATCAGTAATTTTCCTTTCAGATTCTGAACTTTGTCCAGAAGATTAGCCGCGGCATACCCCTGAGGGTTTTCCTGTGGGGTATCCATATATCTTTCACCGTACATAATTTCGTACATTTTCCAGTCGATCACAGGACCTCCGGCAACGCCAACTTTGAAAACATCTGGATTGCGAAGCATAAAGCTTGTGGTCATAAATCCTCCAAAGCTCCATCCGTGGATACCCATTCTTTGGGAATCTACATAAGGAAGAGACTTTAAGTAATCTACGCCTTTCATCTGGTCGTTCATTTCGGTAGTCCCAAGGTTTCTGAACACTGCCTGCTCAAACTTCATTCCACGGTTGGCAGAACCTCTTCCGTCCATGGTGAAAATAATGTATCCGTTTTGCGCCATATATTCGTACCAAAGGTTTCCTGATGCCGGGAAGGTATTGGTTACAAGCTGTAGGTGGGGTCCGTTATAAAGATAAACGATTACCGGATATTTTTTGGTGGCATCGAAATCTGTCGGAAGGATGATCTTCCCGTAAAGCGGTGTTCCGTCATCAGCTTTTAATTCTACATTTTTAATTTCAGGTCTCTGATAATTTTTCAATGTATTTTCTGCTGTAAGAATATTAGTGGACTTCGCCGTATTCGTATTAATGATATTGACAGATCTCGGCGTACCTGCATTGCTGTAAGTATCATAAAGGTAATTCCCGTCACTGCTCAGTATTCCTGTATGTACCCCTGATGCATCATCCAGACGCTGCATTTTGAAGTTCGTCCAGTTGATTTTGTATAAATGCTTTTCCAGAGGTGTTTCTTTCGTAGAGGTGAAATAGATCTCCTTTTTCTTCTCATTAAAGCCTAAAATATCGGTTACCAGCCAGTCTCCCTTGGTGATCTGGGCAACAAGTCCTTTCTCAAGGCTGTAGTGAAACAGATGATTATAGCCGGTTCTCTGGCTCTGCCAGATAAAGTCTGTATTGGAATTAGGGAAAAAAGTAAGCGGATGCTGAGGCTCCACATATTTATCATTGGTCTCTTCAAACAAAGTTTTTACCAGATTTCCTGTAGCCGCATCGTACTGATTCATTTTCATATGATTCTGACCACGGTTCAGAACGGCAACAAAAATATACTTTGAATCCGGACTCCATGTAACCGCTGTCAGATACTGATCTTTTTCGCCTTCAATTTTAAGGAAAGTGGTTGACTGATTTTTGATATTATAAACCCCTAAAGTTACTTCATGGGATTTCTGCCCTGCCATTGGATATTTGACATTGTGATTGACTGCAGGCGTTACGGACCAGTCAATAACAGGATAATCCGCTACCATGGTCTGATCCATTCTGTAAAATGCAACTGCTTCTGAATTGGGTGCAGGGAAAATTCCTGTATCGATCCCGAATTCATTTCTGTGGACTGCTGCACCGCCGTTGATGATATTTTCATCAGAGTCGTTGGTTATAGCCACTGTTTTTCCGTTTTTATTAACGAATAAATTATTTTTTACAGTAAATGCAAAGGTTTGGTTATCTCCGAATACTTTTACATTGGAAGCATTCGCGTCTACCGCAGCAGCTGTTTTTACTTTCCAGTCGTTGCCGGATTTCTCAATCCAGAACATTTTATCATTGGCATTAAAATAACCGCTTGACCCGCTGATAAATTTAATCTGTGGAACAGCTTTCAGCTGAGCATCAGAAAATGATTTGTTTAACTGAGTTAAAGATACGAGTGTATCCTGTTTGCTGATCTTAAGATCGGTAATGAGATAACCGCCTTTTACAGCCTGGATATATGATTTACCGTCTGCTGTCCAGGAAAATTGGGAAATGTTTTTTACGGCCAGATTTGTCCTCAGTCCGTTCACTGCCTCCGCCATTGTAAATTTTTGGGTCTGTGCTATTGCAGAACTACCCAAAACCATCATCAATAAAGAAAATCTATATAATTTCATTGCATAAAATTGAATCCTTCAAAAATAAGAAATAAAAACCATCCGTTAACAAATGTTAAAATAAAACATTCATAAAACAGAATTAATGTACTGATAAAAATAAATTCTTAACTTAATGGTAGGAAAAATAGGGAGGAATTAGTGTGAAGGGTGAATTTTCAGTATAATATTGACTATTCACTTGCAAAGTAAATTGACCATTCACAAAGAATTTCGAGTGAAATGTCAATTGTCAATAATGAATTGACCAATACTAATACTTGACCATTCACTTGCGAAGCAAAATTGACCATTCACAAGGAATTTCGAGTGAAATGTCAATTGTCAATAGTGAATTAACCAATATTAATAATTGACCATTCACTTGCAAAGCAAAATTGACCATTCACATCTCAATCTCATTTCTTAACCTAAATCAATGATTTGTATATGTCCTCCACCCTACATTTGCAGTATTAATAACAAACAAAAAATACAATACAATGGCAACAAAATGGAACCTAGACCCAACACATAGTGAAATTACTTTCAAAGTAAAACACATGATGATCTCTAATGTAAAAGGAAGCTTCAGAACTTTCAATGCTGAAATTGAATCTGAAGACGATAGCTTCGCCAACGCTAAAACTACCGCTACCATACAGACTGATTCTGTATTCACGAACAATACAGATAGAGACAACCATTTGAAATCGGCTGAATTTTTCAATGCGGAACAATATCCTACTATTACCTTTGAGTCCCAGGCTTTAAATGATAAAGTAACAGGAAATCTTACTATAAACGGTATTACAAAACCTATCACTTTAGATGTAGACTTCGGTGGAATCAACGTTGATCCATGGGGAAATACAAAAGCAGGATTTTCTTTTGAAGGGAAAATTAACAGAAAAGACTATGGACTTAACTGGAATGCAGCTCTTGAAGCAGGAGGCGTAATGGTAAGTGATGAAGTAAAAATAGCCGGAGAATTACAGTTTGTAAAACAGGCATAATACAGATACGGTTTTTGATAAATTTCAAAAACTACTATAAAATTAAAACATACAAAAGGTTCAGGGATTTTTCTAAAAGCCTTGAACCTTTTTCAATAATTACCTATTTATGAATCTCAACGATCTGCAAAATATCAGCGATCATTTCGGAAATACCCAAAGAATGCCTGTTCTGTTTTTAGGGCATGGCTCCCCGATGAATGCTATTGAAGAAAACCAGTTTGTACAGGGCTTCAGAAAAGCGGCTCAGGAAATTCCGAAACCCAATGCTATTTTATGTGTTTCTGCACATTGGTATACGCAGGGAACTTTTGTAACGGCGATGGATATGCCCAGAACAATCCATGATTTCGGTGGTTTTCCGAAAGCATTATTTGATGTACAGTATCCTGTTCCTGGAAGTCCGGAACTGGCCAGAGAAACAGTTGAGCTTTTAGAGCCTGTTTTAGTAGAGGAAGATCACAACTGGGGACTTGACCACGGCGCGTGGTCGGTCATTAAACATATGTATCCTGATGCCGATATTCCGGTCATACAGCTGAGTATAGATTATACCCAACCTCCGCAATATCATTTTGATCTTGCCAAAAGGCTGAATAAGCTCCGCGAAAAAGGAATTCTGATTATTGGGAGCGGGAATATTGTCCATAATCTCCGGCTGATTGACTGGAAAAACATTGACACCGTAGGTGCCGGCTGGGACTGGGCTGTTGAAGCACGAGAAAAAACCAACAACTGGCTTCTGGACGGAAATTTCCAGAATATTATAGATTATCAGAAACAAGGCACGTTTCTTCAGTATGCTGTTCCCACACCGGATCATTATCTCCCGTTGATTTATACATTAGGTTTAAAAGATAAAGCTGAAAATCTTTCTTTATTCAATGATGAACTTATTGGGGGATCTTTAAGTATGACCAGTGTAAGAATAGGATAACATGTGATGTTGAAATGCATAAAGTCTTAAAAAAGGGAATATCATCAATCCGGGCCGCTCACCAACAAAATGAATTTTCAAATAATAAATTGAAAATATGTTTCCACCTGATGAACGGCCTGTAGACTGAAATATTCCCCGATATTATATAGATTACTACTGTACTGCTTTCAAAACATTGATATTTCCGTATCCATAACTTGAATTGACAGTAGGATAATAGGTGGCAGACTGTCTCATTTTATTCAGGACCTGCTCTCTTGTCCATGAAGGATTTTTAGCCCAGACCAGCGCAGCAATACCTGCTGTGGCAGCGGTAGCAACTGATGAACCTCCTACATAATCAGCCTGATTGTTATAATAACTTAAAACAGGAACTGTATTTCCGTTAGCTCTTTCCATCTGGAAGGTAAAATCAATCTGGCTTCCGGAGTGGCAAACGTCACATTTCTGGTTGGAAGTCCCTTCTTTTACTCCGGTTACAGCCTGTGTTTCGGACATGCTTGCCGGGAAAATCACCCCAACAAAATTGGTAAAACTGGTAGAAGTTCCTCCTGCACAGAAAATCAGCTTTCCTTTGGAATAGGCATACTTCACCCCATCTTCAATCTTTCCTACGGAGAAAATATGTCCCATCGACATGGAAATAATCTTCACACTGGTATTATTGGCCAGATCAGTGAAGGCTGTTTTTACTCCATTCTGCTCACTGGAAGTTTCCAACACCACATTGGAAGCCGCACGGTAAGTAATGAGATTGGCATTGTAGGCAACTCCTACAGGAAGTCCTGCATTATTTTTCGGGGCTGCCATCACGGAAGCCATTTTTGTTCCGTGTCCGCATTGATCTGCCGGACCGTCTGTAGAAGATCCGTTGACATATGATCCGAATTTACTGATTGTTCTTCCTGAAGATGCTCCGGTATTAAAGCTGCTTCCCAATAAGGTCTGTTCGGGAGAAACTCCGGTATCAATGAGTCCTATAGTCACTCCTGCTCCTGTGCTGTAGCTCCATGCATTGGGAATATTGTGCTGGGTAAAAGCCCATGGAATTTTAGCGTTAGGGGCTGTTGTGGTATAGTCGGCAGCATTTAAAACGGTAGAATCAAATCCACAGCCTGAAGAACCACTTGATTTTGCATTGGGATTAAGACTGTTTTCTATTTCAAAATAATGATAATCTCCAGGCTCAACATAGCGGATGGTTTTCAACTTTCTCAGCGCTGTAATAGTTTCTTCTTTCTCGACGATAACATCTATCTGATTGAGATACTGATCTGAAGAAATCAGAAACCTCGTCTGCTCCACACCTTCCTGCTGTCTGATGACATCGAGGATCTCAGCTTCCATTGCTTTGCTGTTTGCCGACAAACTCCTGTCGAAATCATCTTTTGAAGATCCGAAGCCGATGGAAACCATTCTGTTTCCCCTGAAAACAGCGCTCCAAAGCAGATGGTCCGATGTGTTTTTCCAGTTAAATGTCCCGGTGTTTTTGATCGTACTGTTAATTTCTGAATTGATCTGCTTCCCTGTTAAAGGGTCTTTCTGAACCATTTCAACAGAAGGATTTTCAGTCTGAAGTTCGTCCCTGGTACACGAATTCAATGTAAAGAACAGTGCCAGAAGGTAAAATGCACTTTTTTTCATAGTATTAATTTTATGGTTTGGAACCACAATATAACACTTTGATGTGATTTAAAAGCTCAGAAAAAATGAATTTAGTATTACCTGAATATGAATATTTATATCCAGCTGCTAGAAAATTTACAATAATTTCTCATAGCAAACACTATTGTCAATACCAATATACTGACCGTAATTAGGGATTCTGTAATATCCGTTTTTTTCATATAGAGCAATCGCCTCCGGCTGCTTGATTCCTGTTTCCAGAACACATTTGCTAAAGCCTTCTTCTTTGGCCCAGACTTCCAGTTCATTTAATATTTTCGATGCAAATCCTTTCCCTCTCATTTCCTCATCGGTATACATTCTTTTTATCTCTACGGCATCTTCAGTAAAAGGTTTAAATGCACCACAACCAACAGCTCTGTCTTCAGAATAAGCTATCACACAGTTTTTAAGCATATCAATTGCATTAAACTGGTGATAGAATTCATGATCTTCTCCGTCACGAACGGCCAGATCGGCATCAAGGAGTTTAACTAGGTTCTGAAAATCTGTATTGGAAGAATCGGTTCTTTTGGTATTCATCTTGTTTACGAATTAAATAGATATTTAAAGATTATTGTTCTGTTGATTTTTTAAACTTTTACAGACGCAACAAATTTAATAAATGATTACACTATTAAAAACAATCTACTCTGTTATTTACTTTCCTGAATAGAATTAAATTCAGGGGTACGATAAAGTTCTTCCGGAACCTGCGCTAATGTAGATTCATGAAGTTTCATACCAAGTCCATAAAATTGTTGAAAGCTCATGATCAGCGGACGCCATTTGTCCGGATCAACCCGGTTGGGAAAGCCGTCCATCAATATGGATTCTTCCATGTGTATCCTTAGTATTTTCAGTTCAGCATAGATAATATTTCCGCGCTGGATTTCATTATCCTCTGCCAACAGATTTACTTTAACAAGCCGGGCTTCCATTTGTACCGGACATTCTGATATTCTAGGAGAATTAACTAATGTAGATTCAACAGGTGTCATTCCGGCAATTTCAAATTTTTGGGATTCGTGACGGTATCCTTTATTTTTCTTTCCCTGAGGAACAGGATTTGAACCTGTTGTCAGAGCAAGTTTATTAACCATTCCAACCTGATCTGCTGAAGGAAGATTGATGACACACTCACCGGTTCTTAATAAATTTTCACAGGTTTTAGATACTGCAGAAATGCCGATTATGCAACGCCAGCCTAACCAGAAGATTGATGAGATAGGAGCCGCATTGAAACTGCCGTTCTCATTTATTGTTGAAATAAGTATTACCGGGGTACCAAAGTACAAAATAGAGGGTGTACATATTTTATGCATACTATTATTTTTACAGACAAAGGTATTTCGTTGACTTGATAAGAAAAATCTATTTCCTGCTGTATTTTAATTGATATAATCTGCAAAAAAAAAGGTTTATGCACTTTATTGAACAAAAAAAAGCTTCCATTTCTGGAAGCCTTATGATTGAAATTAATCTACTTTAAATTCTCTATTATTGATCAGCTCTGCAATGGCCAGCATATCTTTACCTATCAGCCTGTCATCTTCAAGTTTTTTAACTTTTGAACGAATAATTGCATAGTTTTCTTCGATGATCTTCGAGCATTTTGAAGGTCTCCTGAATTCCAGTCCCTGTGCGGCAAACATCAATTCCACTGCTAAAATATTAACAAGATTTCCCAACACCTGATTGAATTTCCTGCCGGAAATACTTCCCATGGAAACATGGTCTTCCTGCCCCAGACTTGTAGGGATAGAATCTGCTGAAGCCGGGAAACACAGTGTTTTATTTTCCGTAACCAAAGCAGCTGAAGTATATTGCGGGATCATGAATCCTGAATTCAGTCCTGAGCTTTCCGTAAGCAATCTTGGAAGTCCGTATTTTCCTTCGAGCAATAAATAGCTTCTTCTGTCTGAAATATTTCCAAGCTCGGCCGCTGCCAGTGTTGCATAATCCAATGGAAGAGCCATCAGCTGCCCATGGAAGTTTCCTCCGGAAATAGATTCTTCAGCACTTAGAACAATTGGGTTGTCTGTTACAGAATTCAGTTCTGTTTCTGCCATCATTCTAAGGTGTTCAAAGGCATTTCTGCTGGCACCATGTACCTGCGGAACACATCTCATGGAATAGGGATCCTGAACTCTTTCACAGTCTTCATGGGCCTTCATATTTTCTGAGCCTTTTAAAAACTTAACCATTCTGGCTGCCACTTTCTTGCTGCCTTCGAAGGGTCTTATATCGTGAAGTTCTTTTTTGAAAGGACTTTCAGAACCTCTGTAAGCTTCAATGCTCATTGCAGCAGTCATATCCGCAAGATTTAGTAAGTATTCAAACTTTTCCAATCCTTTAATTGCATGAGCCAGTATAAACTGGGTTCCGTTGATCAGTCCCAAACCTTCTTTAGGGCCCAATGCCAATGGTTCAAGACCATGTCTGTCCAGAACTTCCATGGTTTCGTAAATCTGGTCTCCTTCCCAAACCTGTCCCAATCCAAGCAATGGAAGCACAAGATGGGCAAGAGGAGCAAGATCCCCGGATGCCCCTACAGAACCCTGCTCCGGCACTACAGGAATAATATCTTTTTCCAGCATCAGGATCAGTCTTTCAATCACTTCCAGGGAAACTCCCGAAAATCCTTTTGATAAAGCATGAACTTTTGCAATGATCATGATTTTGGAAAGTTCTTTATGGATAGGTTTTCCTACTCCTACTGCATGGGAAATAATAAGATTATACTGCAGCTGGGCAGTTTCGTCAGCTGATATTTTGGTATCGCAAAGAGGTCCGAAACCAGTATTGATCCCATAGACGCATCTATCGGACTCTACTATTTTCTGAACATTTTTCTGAGATTTTAGGATCTGTTCTTTGGCCGCTTTATTAAGTTTGGCTTTACCTGGTTTTTTACAGATTTCCAGAACATCATGGAAAGTGAAAACATCTACACCGTATATCATTTCTAAAAATTTTCTTAAAATTACACATTTAACGATAATTGGAAAAGCTAAATTTCACCGTCTTGTATTTTTATAAACAATAAGTAAATTAATTTGTTATTTTTACAATCGAAATTAAAAACAATTATCAATAACTTATGAAACTTAAAACTTTACTGCTTACATTATGTCTTGCAGGTACTGCTACTTTCGCACAGAAAGTAAAATACACTAAGGAAGACATTAAAAAAATGGAAATGTATCTCTTCAATGAAGGCTTTAATTCTCCATCTCCCAAGAAAACATCAACTATTATTTTAAAAGACGGAACCGCTCATAAAGGTTTCTGCAGCAAGATCGAAACAAAGAAAGGGCAGATCTACGAGGTTTCCGTGAAAGACAGCATTACAAAAAAAAGTGAAGTTTTTAATGCCGACCAGATCAGTGAAATGTATGTATACCCTACCAATGCAGAAAAAATTGCAAAAGTTGGGAAATACATGGGAAATATCAGAAATTTCGGAACTAAAAAACTGACAAAAAATACCACTGGGGAAAGAATACACTTTGTTAACCAAACCGTTTCTCTGAAAAACAAAAAAGATGACAAAGAATTCCTGATGCAGCTTATCAATCCTGAGTTTAGTGATATCATTTCTGTTTATCATGATCCAAGGGCTAAAGAAACAACCGGATTTTCCGTAATGGGTTCCCCACAGCTTGGTGGCGGCGTTATCAAGTCTTATTATGTAAAGAAAGGAGATAAGGTGATGTGGCTTCACAAGGATGATTTTGAAGATAACTACGATTTCCTGTTTGGCGACAATGCAGAATTCATGAAAAAATATCCTAAAAATTCTGTTGAATGGGATTATTTCAGCTTTCTTGTGAATGAATATACTTCAATGAACAACGGATAAAATATTAAACCATATCATTAAAACTGTAGAAAATTCTGCAGTTTTTTTGTTCTTTTAAATCCCGGATGGATTCCGTAATTTTGTTATATGAATCCTTCTTTAGAATTACAGCTCAAAACTTTACCATCGGAACCGGGCGTTTATCGTTATTATGATAAAAACGATCAATTACTGTATGTAGGAAAGGCCAAACATTTAAAGAAAAGGGTCCTGTCCTATTTCAATAAAAACCTTCCGGGCTACCGAATTAAAATAATGGTGAGCAAGATTGCCCGCCTTGAAACAACCATCGTAAACAGTGAATATGATGCTCTTTTACTGGAAAACAACCTGATCAAGGAGCACCGCCCTTTTTATAATGTATTGCTGAAGGATGACAAAACCTATCCCTGGATCTGTATTAAAAATGAAAGTTTCCCAAGGATATTCCTGACCAGAAATGTAATCAAAGACGGTTCTGAATATTACGGTCCTTACGCTAAGGTACGCCCGGCAAAGATTTTACTGGATACCATTAAACATATTTATAAGCTCAGAACGTGTAATCTTAATCTCTCACCTTCAAAAATTGCAGAAGGAAAATATAAGGTTTGTCTTGAATATCATATTAAAAACTGTGAAGGTCCCTGTGAAGATCTGGAAAGTAAGGAGGATTATGATGAAAAGATCGATGCTATCCGTGGAATTATCAAAGGGGATTTCCGTAAAGCAAAAGAATATCTGGTGAATCAGATGATGAAAATGGCTTCCAACCTTAAATTTGAAGAAGCACAGATCATTAAGGAAAGGCTGGATATCCTGGAAGATTACCAGGCTAAGAATACGGTGGTAAATCCTAATATTGATGATGTGGATGTTTTTGGAATGACCAGTGATGAAACGGCGGCTTATGTCAATTTCTTCAAGATCAGGAACGGAAATATCATCCAGAGTTTTACCACAGAAATTAAAAAAATCCTTGAAGAAACCGATGAAGACATTCTGGAAGAAGCTTTAATCGAAATCCGGCAAAAGTTCAGTTCCGATTCTAAGGAAGTATTGCTTCCGTTCCATTTGTCTGTAGAGATTCCGAATGTAAAGCTCATCGTTCCGAAAGTTGGCGACAAAAAAAGGATCGTGGAACTTTCCGAGAAGAATGCGAAAGAATACCGTTTAGAAAAATTGAAGCAGGTACAGATTGTAGATCCGGAAAGGCATACAAACAGAATTATGTCCGAAATGCAGAAGCTTCTTCGGATGCCTGTGGAGCCGAGACATATTGAAGGTTTTGATAACTCGAATATTCAGGGAACCAATCCTGTTTCTGCCTGTGTCGTTTTTAAAGATGGGAAGCCAAGTAAAGCCGACTACAGGATTTTCCACCCGAAAACAGTGGAAGGAGCCAATGATTTTGCAACCATGGAGGAAGTCATCTACCGCCGTTATAAGAGGATGCTGGACGAAGGAGAAGATCTTCCGCAACTGATCCTTATAGACGGAGGAAAAGGACAGCTTTCATCTGCCGTAAAAAGTTTAAAGTTATTAGGTCTCTATGGCAAAATCACGATTGTAGGGATCGCCAAAAGACTTGAGGAAATTTTCTTCCCTGAAGATTCTATTCCTTTATATCTTGATAAAAAATCTGAAACTTTAAAAGTCCTGCAGAGAGTAAGGGATGAAGCTCACCGTTTCGGGGTAAGACACCACAGAACCAGGCGAAAAAATTCTACCATCAAATCTGAACTGGAGGAAATTCCCGGTGTTGGAGAAAAAACCATTGAGCTTCTGCTTTCCAGACTGAAATCTGTAAAACGGATCAAAGAATCAAGTATGGAGACTTTGGAAGAGATTCTTGGGAAAAGTAAGGCAGCCGTTATTTATGAATATTTCAACGGTAATACTAACACATAAAACAAAAAGGCTCTTTTCTAAGAGCCTTTTTGCATGATTATTTTTTTATGATCTTACTCAAATATTCTCCCTTTTCGGTTTTTATTCTGATAAAATAAATGCCTGAAGAAAGATCCGATACATTGATTTTATCATTAGTGTTCATTATATTCTTTATCAACTTTCCGGAAGCATCAAAGATCTTCAGTGTTTCAATTCTATAATCTCCTTTACTTTTTACCGAGAAATATTCTGTAACAGGATTAGGATAGATCTGAATATCCATATTGGTATTTTTTTCATCCGTTTTGGGGATATCATCAATAGCTAAATGCACCGGCAAAGTATCCGTAACTTCGTACAACTCACTGCCATGATTTTTTGTTGCAATGGAAAGGTATAGTCTTTCTCCATCCGTTGCTATTTTTTCTATATTTTCGTTAGGCAGCAGCTGATTCTCATCATTGGTTATAAAAATATCCATCGGCATTGTATTGGAGACCGTACCATTTGTTTTCCATACCTTCTGTGAATCCCCATTCAGGAAGTATAAATAATTATTAACACAAATCATATCTTTTACAGAAGATAAATTGGAAGATAAACTAAATGTTCCATTGGCTGTCCCATTTGTTCTCCAAAGCTGAGTCCCATTGTTATTAGTAAAAAACAACTGGTTTCCGCATTTTTTGAATTTAGTTTCGCCAAAAAAGTTTCCACTTAAAATTTCAGTAGTTCCCACCAAAGTTCCGTCTGTTGAGTAAAGACCTGAGGGATATCCTGTAGTTAAATACACTAATTTACCGTTTAAAACTTCCGTTTCTCTGGAAATACTTCCTCCACCAAATGGTATTGTGTGATCTTTTAATAATACAGCAGAAGCCTGGTCTCCATCTGAAGCCCATAGCTCATTTTGTGCATAGCTTGAATTATTTTCTTTCCTTTTTGTGAAAAAAAGCTTATTATTGAAACTTTTAAATACCTTAATATCTCCATCTGTTCCATCCTGATAACTGAATTGAACTGCTTTTGAAGTTCCTGCAGCCGTCCCATCAGATTTCCAGATTCCCAACTTCCCATTTTCTTTGGCTACAAAATAGGCAAAACCATTCAAAAGAGCAGTTTGAGAGTCCGTATTGTACATACTTCCCATGTTATCTGTTGAAATATCTTTTACCAGGACCGCTGTATCCGTATCATTATCAATTTTCCATAATTCTGTTCCTATTACATTATTATAGCCGGAAAATAAAAGGGTGTTGTCATTCAGGTTGACATAGAAGGAACTATCGTCAGTAACCGTCCCCGGCGATGTAGATAATGCTTCTGTATATATCTCTGTCCCAGCTGTCCTGTACATACCACTCATTGGATTCGGGGTCCCGTTTTTAGTATAAAGATAGTCTCCTACTTTAAAGAAGGTATCTTTACTATCAGAAAACATTCCCATAAATGAACTGTTCCCAAAAGTGGAAAGTCTTTCAAGCTGTTGTGTATTTTTATTTCTTTTGTAAAGCTGGTTATTATACTGCCGATCTGCAGCAATAAAAATGAGTTCATCGTTCAGAACGCCGAAAGAATGTGGTGCTGAACTCTCAAATCTGCTGATATCAGTGGCTAAAGAAGTCGTTTGTGACACAGGATCTACGGAGAATAGCTCTGATCCATTCTTTGGATTATATCCTGTGAGATAAATTTTAGAATTTAGATCAATAAAACTGTTGTTATATGGCATTCCTATACCAGCAATTTCAAACGTCTGGGCTGAATTTCCATTTGCTAGCCAATATCTGTTTCCAAAGTTTGGTTTCGTAAGGATTAAATGCGTACCATCTGAACTTTTTCCATACAATTCGGTTTCAGGTGGAGTATTGAATAAGACAGTACCTGCTTCAGTACCGTCTGTTTCCCAGATATAGTCGCCATAAGCCGGGCTTACCCCATTTCCATTGCTATCGAAATATATTTTATTGTTAAGCCTTATAAATTTACTATTGGCCATGGAACTTGTATTTCCCGGCATTATATTTTTAAGCATCTTAGTTCCTGCAGCCGTTCCATCTGATACCCAGGGTTCCATTCCTCCTGCGTCAGGATCAAATCCTTCAAATACAAAATAATTATCTGCTGCAACTCCATTCAAACGGGGTGCACGTAACGGTTTAATGGCAATAGTTCCTGCTTCGGTTCCATCACTGGAATAAAGCCCATATCCGGTTCCCAGACTGGCAATAAAGTAGAACTTATTATTCAGGGGCAGTATATTAAAATCTCCGGAAATACTTCCGCCTGCATTAGGTACAATATCTTTCAGCAGAACAGTCCCGGCTACAGTTCCATCCGACTTCCAGATCTCTTTTCCAGAGATACCATCATCGGCTCCAATAATTAATTCGTTATTAAATGAATACATTTTTACATCCCCGGAATACACAAAAGTTTTCACTTTCAGCAGTACTTTTGAAACTGTGTCATACGACCACAACTCATTTTGTAGATAATAGAAAATTTTATTTCCGGCAACAGCAAGAGCCCCGATCGAATAATTTGAATTGAGATCTTTTTCTTTCATCGTTCCGGCAACGGTTCCATCTGTTACCCAAAGCTGATAGCTAGAGAAGGTCTCCTGAGCCAGAAAATATATTTTGCCGTTTACACTTACAAAAGACGGATTGCCGGATATACCACTGTTATGACCCGGAAAAATATCTTTAAGCAGTGTAGATTTTTGAGTGGCAGAATTAAAGCTCCATAATTCCTGTCCTTCATCACTAAATCTGGTTGCCGGAAAGATGATCAGATCATTCAGTTTGATTAAATTACCCGGACTACTGGAAGAGCCGAAATTTATTTCATGCAACTTGGCGTTGAAAACATTTTGGGCATTGAAATATATTGACAGAGTTGCCAATATGGAAATATAAATTTTTTTCATAAGTATAAAATTTAATCCTTAACTCATTCTTACGTTTGAGTTAAGGATTATATAGTGTTATTCAAATGTATCTTATTTTGATGAGAATACTTCTTTGGCAAATTCTCCGTTCGTTTGCGGCATATCAATTACGATATTTCCGTTTTCGAAATACCCGACGGTATAGCTTCCGTCCGAAAGTTTTACTCTAAAAACATCCTTTTTGGAAGAGGTTTTAAAAACGGCAAATGGCACAGAGCTTCCTCCGTCTGCCAGAATAAACTGATTGTTATCCACCTGGATTTTCTGTAGGTTTACCTTACCGTTGGTGTATTTTCCGGATTTATTTTCGGAAACAGGTACAGATGAACCCTCTTCAGCTTTCTTCACAACCTGTTGTTCTTTTGGGCTTTCAGTTTTTGTAACCTGAAGATTAGCTACAGGATTTGAAACGGGAAGTGAAACCAGAGACCGGTTAAGAGCATCCTGATAACCTTCTTTGTATTCTTTAAGACTGGAATCTCCTTTTGATGAAAATAATACTTTTCCATTACAGTCTTTGAATTCAACTTCTACTTTGTTTCTCAGAAAGCTGCTTTTATTATTGATATTACCTACTACAAAACTGCATGAGCTTTTATCAATTTCAGCTGGCCATTGGTCTTTTCCTTCCTGAATCGCTATATAACCTTTAGTTTTTAAGGTTTTTATCAAAACTCCATCCAGACCATAGGATTCTTTTTCAAAATCCTTAAAGTTCTGAGGAATGGAAATATATTTATAATCTGAAACTTTCTGCCCAAAAACAGCTGTTACTGCGAGTATACATGTAAGTATGGAAATCTTTTTCATTGCTTTTAAATTACGTTTCAAAGTTAATCATTTCTGAACGCTCCCATATCCAGTTTAAGAGAGAAAAAATTGGAATAGAAATTAGATCCTCCGATTCCTGAATTGGTAATGGCGTAATCCAGTGTAAGCCCTCTGTATCTTATCCCCAGACCTGCACTCGGCTGGAAAGAAACTTTTCTTTTGAGGTCCTCAATATCTGTAATAGACTGGAACCTGTTCACCCCAAGTCGTACAAAGATCATTTTCTGATACCCAAGCTCAGCACCAAGGTAGGGTGTAATACTTGCAAAATCAGTTGATATCAAAGCTGCTGTTTTGGCAAAATCAACGTTGATACCGGCTTCCGGCAATACATAAACGCTGCTGTTAATGTTGAAGATTTTACTTGCCCCTACATTCAGTTTCGGCATTGTAAGCTCCATTTTATCTTTTGGTGCCGGGTTAAATTCTTCACCGTTCACCACTGTTGAAAGCTCTCCCTGATTAATGCTCCAAAAGTTTACCGTAGTCGTTGCATCACGCAGCATTCCACCGAATTTCCATCCGTTGTCTGCTTTATAGATAGCTCCGATATCGAAACCAAAACCATAGCCACTGGCAAATTTCCCGACATTTCTGTAAACAATTTTAGCATTTACTCCGACATCAAGCTTAGTATTCCCTGCAGGATTAAATGCATAGGAAAGAATAGCAGCATAATCAGACTGGGAAAATTTTGTAATTTTATCATAATCGATATTACCTTCAGAATCAATCATTTGGGTTGTATTCAGGATATTATCTACCCCCAACCTTACAATTGAAACTCCAAATACTCCTTCTTCCAGCACTTTTGCGTAAGCCAGATAATCATACTTCGCGATGGATTCGAAATATTCTGCGTGCATTGCTGCTCCCTGCCAGTCTTTCTCAATGGCCATTAAACCAGCCGGGTTCCACATGGGGGAATAAACATCATCCTGGTTGGAAATTACCGCCCCTCCCATGGCCAGCCCTCTCGCTCCGGCTCCGATATTTAAAAATTCATTGGAGTATTTTCTTATGATCTGAGATTGAGACAGCCCAAACAGCAGTGAAAATGCAAGTAAAAAATATTTCTTCATCATATAAATTTGATGCTTAGTTAAAGTTTTTTTGTTTTCTGGCTTTCATTAATCCGTTTGCAATGATTGCCAGTATCATAACGCCTGAAGCCACATAAAATATAGGACTCATTTCTTCTGATTCTCCAAAGATAAAAAAAGCTAGTATAATTCCGTAGACAGGTTCTAAATTAACTGTTAAAATTAGAGTAAAAGGCGAAATATATTTCATCAGCTTCACCGATTCCAGCATTGGAAAAGCAGTAAAAACGCTTGCCAATAAGCATATTAACGCCAGATCTCTGTAGTTTATTTCATTCATCTGAAAAATCTGCCCCGTAAACATATAAAATAAGGCAAGAACAAACCATCCGCTGAAAATTTCATAGAATATAATGTTTCCCGAGCTGGTTTTACCAAACATTTTGCCGTTAAAAACAGAGAAAATAGTCCCGAACACTGCACAGAGTATTCCGTAAATAATGCCTTCTTTGAAATGAAATTCGGTTTTAAAGATTAGTAATATACAGGCAACTATCACCACTCCCATAATGACTTCTGATATATCAATCTTTCTTTTAAAAATTACAGGCTCCAATATGGATGCAAATAACGTAGAAAGCGACAGGCAGCTCAGTGCTATCGAAACATTGGATACTTTAATCGAATAAAAAAAACAGTACCAGTGAAGCGCCATGGCACAGCCTATTCCTGCAAGCTGAAAAAATATTTTCCTGGATACCTTAATACTTTCCTTTTTATATACCCTGATAAAGACAAATAAAAACACAGCAGCAAACAACATTCTGTAAAATACAAGAACCTGGGCATTGGCATGAATCAGTTTTCCCAAAATTGCAGTGAACCCCCATAAAAAAACAATTAAATGCAGCCTGAAAAGCGCTAATTTTTGCATATCCTAACTTCTGTAAATTTTTAACAGGCAAATTTACAAATAGGGTTTTATAAATCTCATAAAAAAATATAAATATTACTTTAACAAATAATTATTTGGCCTGTTTTTATATTTTTTCTATAATTAATTTTAAAAATTAATAGAAAAGATATATTTTCTGAGGTATTAAACAAGATTAAAATTGTATTGGATTGGGATACAAAACTTTATTATGAAGAAAAATTATAGATTTGCTTAATGAAATTAAACACAAATATTAGAATCAAAACGGATCGGTTGATACTGAAACCTGTAGAAGACTTGTACATTGATGATATTAACGAATTTTTCACAGCAGAAGTTACCAAGTACATGCCTTTCAATCCAACAGGCGATAGAAATGACGTCCTGAATTTTGTAAATTCATCCAAAGAATCTCTCTTAAAAAATACCGATCTCGTCATGGCCGTTCTTGATCTAAATGAGAAATTTATAGGCTGCTGCGGAATTCATAATATATCGGGAGAATCTATAGAACTTGGGCTTTGGTTAAGAAAAGATAGGCAGGGTATGGGATTAGGGACTGAAATTATTACCAGTCTGATTGAATTTTTAGAAAATAATTTTACCTTTCAATATATTTTCTATCCCGTTGATGAAGAAAATATAGCCAGCAGAAGAATTCCGGAAAAGTTAGGCTTTAGTCCTTATAAAAAATACCAGAAAAATAAAAGTACATCTTCTTATCTGAATATAATAGAATACAGAAAATATTATTCTGAGTAATTCTTCTCCTAACCTGAACCTAATGCACATAAAAAACCCTGAAAATTTGTTCAACGTTCAGGGCCTTCAAATAATAAACTATTAAAAAAATAAACTAGGAACTTAGAGTAATTATCAGGGAATATGATCCCTTTTACTCTGAAGTAAAGTTAGAAAAAATATCAGTAATTTAAAAATATTTTTTTGTTAAAAATTTCACAATTTTCTGAGAACCAATATATTAAACACTTGTTTTACTTCGGTCTTCATTCATTATAAAAATAGTATCTTTAGCCGTAAAAAATTGAAATTTTATGGACCTTGAATTTAATAAACGGGAAGATCAAAATAGATTAAAATTATCTGATATCAATCAATTGCTTGCTGAAATAAAAAAAGGAGGCGGAGAAAAGAGGCTTCAAAAGCTTCGTGATGAAGGAAAAATGACGGCCAGAGAAAGAATTGAATATCTTCTTGATAAAGGTTCAGATTCTATAGAAATCGGTGCATTTGCAGGTTATGAAATGTATGAAGAGCATGGAGGCTGCCCTAGTGGCGGAGTGGTAGTCGTAATGGGTTATGTTTCCGGCAGACAGTGCATTGTTGTTGCCAATGATGCCTCTGTAAAAGCCGGAGCCTGGTTTCCCATTACCGGAAAAAAGAACCTGAGAGCACAGGAAATTTCAATGGAGAATAAGCTTCCGATCATCTATCTGGTAGATTCTGCAGGAGTTTATCTTCCAATGCAGGATGAGATTTTCCCTGATAAAGAGCATTTCGGCAGAATTTTCAGAAATAATGCCAAGATGAGCTCTATGGGAATCATCCAGATCTCAGCGGTTATGGGTAGTTGTGTTGCCGGAGGTGCTTACCTTCCTATCATGAGTGACGAAGCTATGATTGTTGACAAAACCGGTTCTATATTCCTTGCCGGAAGCTATCTTGTAAAAGCAGCTATCGGGGAAAGTATTGATAATGAAACGCTGGGCGGAGCTACTACACACTGTTCGATTTCAGGAGTTACTGACTATAAGGCGAAAGATGATAAAGATGCTCTGGACAGAATTAAAAATATCATGAAGTCTATCGGAAGTACTGAAAAAGCAGGATTTGATAGAATAGAAAGTTTTCCGCCAAAAGAAAATCCGGACAATATTTTTGGGATTGTTCCAGTCTCAAGAGCAGAGCAGTATGATACCTATGAAATCATTAAATGCTTGGTAGATAATTCAGAATATGAAGAATATAAACCTGATTACGGAAAAAGTATTATCTGTGCTACAGCGAGAATTGACGGATGGTCTGTAGGAATTGTAGCGAACCAGAGAAAGCTTGTGAAAAGCGGAAAAGGTGAAATGCAGTTTGGAGGAGTGATTTACTCAGATTCAGCTGATAAGTCAACGAGATTCATTGCCAACTGTAACCAGAGAAAAATTCCTTTAATCTTCCTTCAGGACGTTACAGGATTTATGGTAGGTTCAAAATCCGAGCATGGCGGTATTATTAAAGACGGAGCTAAAATGGTGAATGCCGTTTCAAATTCTGTAGTTCCTAAATTCACGATTATCACAGGAAACTCTTATGGAGCCGGAAATTATGCCATGTGTGGTAAAGCTTACGATCCAAGATTAATTGTAGCGTGGCCATGGGCGGATCTTGCTGTAATGGGTGGATCACAAGCAGCAAAAGTTTTAGTTCAAATCCAGGAATCTACTTTGAAAAAGCAAGGTAAAGAAATCTCTGAAGAAGAACACAATGAAATCTTAGATACCATTACAAAAAGATATCAGAAACAGACAGAGGCCACTTATGCTGCAGCAAGACTTTGGACAGATGCGATCATCAATCCTACAGATACAAGAAAATGGATTTCTATGGGGATTGAAGCAGCCAATCATTCTCCTATTACTGAAAAATTTAACCTGGGAGTTATCCAGGTTTGATAGTTTTGGTTATCCTTAAAATATAAAAAAGATGTGGAAAACTAATTCCACATCTTTTTTTGTTTTAAGCTTTCATATTTATAAATATTGATCGCACCTAGCCCCGATTGCAGCAATTGTTTGAGCTCATTTTCTATTTTTGGGTTGCGGCGGCAAAGCCGCCGCAACCCAAAAATAGAAAATAGCGAGTGCGGAAAGCGGGAAATAGCTTCACATAAATTTAATTCTAAGAAAAGAACACTCCTGTTCTGAATCTTTCTTTATTGAGCTTTTTATTAACTGCTAGTCCCCAAAGAATAAACTCTTTCAAGAATAAAATATCTTCCGGTAGCGTATCCGGCTGATACTTTTCAATGATTTGGTCAAGAGGTTTAATTCTGTTAAGAGATTTTGCATAGACTTCATCCGAAGATTCATCCGTAATTTCCAAAGAGCCGTCGTCTTCCAGAAACCAATCCGTAATCTGGCTGAACGGTCCGTCAATATTTTTTTTCTCCAGCTTTTCTACTTTTGGGAAATAAGATGTGAATAAAGTTCTGATCGCATTGTCAATTAATAACTGAGCAACCGCTTCTGCACCTTCCTGCTCGCCTTCATATACCAATTCCACTTTCCCTGTAATCGCAGGAATTACACCCACAAAATCACTTAATCTTACAGCTGTTGTTTCATCACCTGTTAACAAAGATCTGCGTTCTGCAGTACTCAATAAATTTTCAAAAGCAGTGATACTCATACGGGCACTCACTCCACTTTTTGAATCTACATATTCACTTTCACGAGCTTCAAAACCAATCTGTTCCAGAAGATCTTTGGCCAAAGAAGGAACATATACTCCATTTTTCTGACGACTGTCTAAGCTGGATTCGTACCTGGTAATTTCTCTTGCAATATTGATATTTTCAGGATAATGGGTCAAAATCTGCGACCCGATACGGTCTTTTAGCGGAGTCACAATACTTCCTCTGTTCGTATAATCTTCAGGATTCGCTGTGAAAACAAACTGGATATCCAAAGGCATTCTCACTTTAAACCCGCGAATCTGCACATCTCCTTCCTGCAAAATATTAAACAGAGAAACCTGGATTCTCGCCTGAAGATCCGGCAATTCATTGATGACAAAAATACAGCGGTTCGCACGCGGAATCATTCCAAAATGAATCACACGGTCGTCTGCATAAGAAAGTTTAAGATTAGCAGCTTTAATAGGGTCAACATCACCGATCAGGTCGGCAACCGTAACATCCGGAGTCGCCAGTTTTTCAAAAAATCTTTCATCGCGGTGAAGCCACTCTATCGGAGTATTATCACCTTCTTGTTCGATTAATTCTTTAGCATAACGTGAAATTGGATTGAGCGGATCGTCATTAATTTCACTTCCTGCAATAAAAGGAATCCATTCATCCAGTAAAGACGTCATCATTCTTGCCAGTCTGGTTTTTGCCTGACCCCGTAATCCTAATAAATTAATATTATGCCGGCTTAAAATGGCGTGCTCCAATTGAGGGATAACCGTATTTTCATATCCGAAAATTCCTTCAAATACAGACTCTTTATTGCGAATTTTAGCTTTTAAATTATCTCTTAATTCGTCTTTAATGTTTTTTGATTTGTATTCTGATGCTCTTAATGAGCCTAATGTTTTTATAGTTGGCTTTTCAGTCATTTTATTTAAAATCTGATTGATTACTTTTTGAATTATATTTTTTGTTGAGAATGAATTTTTTAGCGAATTCTTTTCTTACGATTAGATTCATAATCTTCAAAAATCATGTTACCTAATCCGTTGAGTCCCGTATAAAATGCTTTCCCTTGGTTGGCTTGGGTAAATTCACTTACAAATTGCTGCAGATAAGGATCCTGCGCAATCATAAAAGTCGTAATAGGAATATGCAGCCTTCTGGCCTGAGACGCCATATTATAACATTTCTGAACAACGTATTCATCCAGTCCGAAAGAATTCATATAATAGGTACCATCAGCCTGACGTACACAACTTGGCTTTCCATCGGTAATCATGAAAATCTGTTTATTGGTATTTCTTTTTCTGCGTAAAATATCCATCGCCAGCTGAAGTCCGGCAACCGTATTTGTGTGATACGGGCCAACCTGTAAGTAAGGTAGATCCTGAATTTTAACGGGCCATGCGTCGTCTCCAAAAACAATGATATCCAAAGTATCTTTCGGATAACGTGTTGTAATTAATTCTGCAAGTGCCATTGCTACTTTTTTGGCCGGAGTGATACGGTCTTCTCCATACAAAATCATACTGTGGCTGATGTCGATCATCAAAACCGTGCTCATCTGAGATTGGTGAATACTATCTTCAACAATTAAGTCATCTTCAGTAAGACGAAAATCTCCGATCCCGTTATTGATCTGGGCATTTTTAAGGCTTTCGGTAATAGAAATCTTCTCTACCGGATCTCCAAAGTTATAATTACGAAATTCCCCTGTTGTATCTTCTCCTGTTCCGCTTTTATTAGTTTTATGATTCCCGTTTCCACTCTTTCCAAGATTCCCGAATATCTGATTAAGTGCTTGCTTACGGATATTCTGTTCCATTTTTGCACTCAACCGAATTCCGTTTCCACCATTAGGATCAACTTCTTCACGGATGTATCCTTTCTTTTTAAGGTCTTCAATAAAATCATCAATTGTATATTCCGGAGTAGTCAATTGGTATTCTTCGTCCAACATTCGAAGCCAGTCGATTGCTTCATCAAAATCTCCTGAGGTATGGGTCAGCAAATCTGTAAAAATTTCAAGCAACCGATCAAATACAGATAATTCCGGTGCTTTATAAGTTTCAAATCTGAACCCTCTCACAATATGCTCTTTCATAAAATAAAGTTACAACATAAATAAAAGACCTTTAAGAGATTTAATCTATTTTAATTTTTATGAATAGAAATAATCTTGATGAAAAATATTTTCAAGAGTAGAAAAAGAATTCAGACGTATTCCACAGATTTTGTGGTAGGTGTTCTTATGGCAGAGATTAGGGATTAGGGATTAGGGATTAGGGAAAATTACACAGATTACCCTTATCATGTATAAATAACTAACTATTCAATCATCATTCATCATTCATCATTGATCATTCATTACTTATCACTTATCATTGGATCATTTATTTGGATATTTGATATAGTATTGATGAATGTGTGCTGGAGTAAAGTAAAGTAAAGTAAAGTAAAGTAAAGTAAGGTATATAACAAAAAAAGTCTCACACAAACAAAGTTGTATGAGACTTTAAATAAAAACTGGCGGCGGCCTACTCTCCCGCTTGTCGCAGTACCATCGGCGCTGGTGGGCTTAACTTCTGTGTTC